>JGI24159J19872_10005267_pt1 | contig 16689 bp, 10 predicted proteins | sample Ectturendosymbi4_FD_19872 | JGI IMG/M metagenome (IMG submission 19872) | reverse complement strand
GACTGGTTAATGATCGTGACTGAAATCAACAAAGTGGCTTTGCAATGTAAAAACTAACTCCCATTTCCTGCCCTGTAGAAGCTGTTCAAATTCTATTTTCTCATGTTTGATGCTATAATCCTTCTTTAAATCAAAACTCAGTCGAAACGGTTATTTCTTGCAACCTCACAAGACACTGTGGTTTGCCAATGTTATTGGTGAAGAAATACGTTTCCTCCCAGTTGCAATTTTATTTTGTTTCCCTCTGACACTCCTCTTTTGACACTCACTTATTGATAATTGCTATACTTGGCTAAATATTACTTCATTACTTCCACAATGCACATCTAATCTAACTCGAAAATCAATTACAAAGTCTACGCTTGCAACAAAGATAAAAAATGAACATAAACATATGCAACAAAGATAAAAAATGAACATATGCTAAGCTTACAGAGTAAGCTACTGCAGCGTTAGCCTAGATGTTAGCTATTGCAACGTCATAAACTGTAAAACGATATTGTTACCACCTGATAGTTGCATATTGAACTGCAACTCAATGATGTGGGACTTGCAAGGGCTGTGTGACTAATACAATGTATTTATGACTTTGTGTAATATACGCCACACTGAAAGCGTTGCGGGCCGAACAAAAACTGTCCATGAGCCGCATGCGGGCCCACGTGCCAGTGTTTGGACCACGCTGATCTAATTAGTTGATTAATTACACTGCAGACCCTATATAATGCAGATGTCGGGATCCACAACATCAGACTGCGTTATACTGAGGTATTTTATTACATAACAAATGGTATACAGTCATGACCAAGAACATATATTTCCATGACAGTGTGATGTTTATACTAAAAAGGAGTCCAGGGTTGACTGTTTCAGTGCTTGTCTATTCTTTGTCCTTGCAATCTCTCATATTTCTTTCAAGTGGAGGACATGAATCTTGTCCACATTCTGACACACTAGCCACTGCAAGGCTGTATCGATCGCTGCTGTGGCATCACGTAGTTTTGGTGGAAGTGGTGGCAGGTCATCATCAATATGATCTATATTGGTAGCATGTTCATATGTAGAAACATTGAGAACACTGTCACAATATCATGGTTTGTAAGGCAATTATACGTCGGACAGTCATCATCGATATGTAACCATTCATGTTTATCTTCAATCCCTATCTTTCTGAACAACTCTTCGCAATGCTCTACATCAGTATCAGCCTCAATTTGATTAGACGCAACATCACAATCTGATTCGATTCCCTCACCTGAAAATGTCTCTGCTAACCCTCGGTACCAACATTTCTGAATTGTTTGCGCAGTGATTGAATTCCAAGCTTTCTCTGCCAAGTCGAACATTGAGCTGAGGGTCAATCCTTTTACACACTCAGTGAGGCTGGACTCCTGCCCGATGATCAACATGAGATTTTTTCGGTAGTGCATTTTAAAAGTGGCAATTATGCCTTGATCCAATGGTTGGATCATTGATGTGGTATTTTAAGGTAGATAACTTACTTTAATTCTTCCATCTCTACTTACCAGGACATCTGCTGGTGGATGTGCTGGACAAGTGTCGAGGAGTAAAAGTGCTTTGGGCTCCAGCTGTAGCCACCTCAAGTGTGCTTCAACGGAAGGTACAAAGAGCTTCTGAAACCACTCTTCAAAAATATCACCTGTCATCCAGGCATTCTTGCTGTTATGATAGTCAAAGGCTAGGTTTTGCATGTTTTTGTGATGGAAGCACCGTGTGGACTTTAACTTGCCAATGCAAAGGGGTTTAACCTTTTAACCTTGTGATTGCCAGTCTGATTGACACAAAATAGTAAAGTCACTCTGTCTTTCATCATCTTGAATCCTTTAGCTCTGTTCTCATCTGATTTCCTAGCAAGAGTCTGATCAGGCACCATCCGGTAACACAGCCCAGTCTCATCACAGTTGGGGTCTATACTCAAACCGCATTATATCGGATCGCGTTATATCGGGTTTACAGTGTATTAATTTTGTTGTTGTTAGGTCATAACTTTTGAATACGAAACCTTAGCAAGTCATCAAAAGTATCAAAAACTCAGATTTTAGCCTTGTATCCAATAAAACTTGAGCAAAATAATACCATCTAGCGGTTTGGGCCCAGGGCAAGATGAAGTGGGCCAAAAAAGCTCAATCTACTCCATTTATGACGTTACTCACAAAACGTCTGAAATCCAAAACCAAAAAAATTCTTTTCACTGCAGACTCAAAGACTTACTGGGTCTTTTAAGGTTTTCAACAGCTCTCTAGCACAATTGGCAAAGGAGCTATGGAATTGCAAAGACACATGCAAATTGCCTGTTTTAGGTCGAAATCATGCCAGCTACAAAGGTGTTAATTTTTGAATGAAAAATTAAGTGTGACAACAATCAATTTCAGCTAATAAGTCACATTGCTATGACATCAAAATCACATTAATACTTTCTCTATCAGCCAACATAATATATTTATGTCCTTGGTATTTACATGCCAGATTATGTTTCAATATGGATGTGACATCTATTTGATACTGGCTGTAATCCTTTTCTCTTGAAATTTCCTACTTTACATACATTTTAACAGAAATAACAGATTTACCAAATTAAGTTTTTGTTTTGGCTTCAATTATAATATGTTTTATGAAAACTGGCATAAGCATAGCGAACTCTGAAACACTGACCAGTATGTTTTTTTCAGAAAAAACACTCAGTAACAAATGTGGTAACTTCAAACATAGGATAAACCACTATTAAATAAAATGGTTGGCATTAAAAACTAAAATTAACCCACATGAAATAAAACTGGTATGTTTCTAACCAAATTTTTNAAATGATACAACTAAGAAAGTCAAAATAATTTAAATGATACAAATATAAGGTTTCCAATGTTATGATATTTGTCATTATAGACACACACAACAAAGTTACAATATTGTTTACTATTACAATAACCATCAGCATTGGAAACCAATTGTTTTAGCAATTTTTCCATATATTTACTAGTTGCGCAAGACATGTTGTAATTGATGAGCAAACAAGCACTTTAATCACATAATCTGCTTTTTCTCTTCATAGTCTACATTTGTACATTTATGAAATTTTAGGGGAAAAAAGTCACAGCCACTACCCAAATGAAAAAAATTGGCTAGAAATGTATTGGTACACAACCAGGTACCAAAAGGGTTGAAAGCATGAGGGTAAAAATGTTTACAACAAGCGTTTAACAACATACTAAAACTTCACAGACAACTTTGCAAAACAATATTGAGATTCACAAACAATATCCAGATATGTATAAAGCAGTGGTTCTTAACCAGGGGGAGTCAGTAAACTTCCTGGAGGACATGAACCCTTATGCGCTCTGCAACATAGAAAGTTTGATATATAAATTTACCAATAAATACATTTGCTTTTGAAGGGCTTGAAACAAAGGACAATTACTTAAGGGAGGAATGATAGAAAAAAGGTTAACAACCACTAGTATAAAGGCATGTTCCACATGTATTTTCTTTGTAATTCTGGTGGAATGACTATGGCAAAGCTTTCTCTTTCACAGGTGATATTGTATACCAGCATTCCTGGAAAATTTGAATTTGCGAAACCATACCACAATAATTGACGCTCATGCCACAGTTGGCATTTCTTTCAAAATGTACTGCTTAGGAATAAGACATACAAATATGCATATAGGTTCGGATTGTTTTTCTGCAACTTTAAGCGCTATTTATTTTTTTGCTAAAGTTTTTCTTCTAATCACCACTGTCAATAAAATTTGATAAACATGTAGTGATAAGCTAAATTTCAGTTGTTGATGCTAACATTAAATACTTTAGCCACATTAAGGCTAACACAAAAGGACTGCAAAAACTTGGCTAGGTTGTCCAGAATTAGTTCACAGTAACATTCTAGCCAGTAACTGAATTCTGTTGTCATTTGCTCAAACACATTCCACACATACAAATGCTGCATGTGGAAGTGTCGGAAAATATTAGTCAGGCTTGCAAACAAGTTTTTTTGGAAACTAGGCTATCATCTCAGTCTTTAAAGCACTTGATTGGCTTGCTAACATATCTGGAGCCAAAATTATGGTTGAAAAAACAAAAATTGGGGAAAAATTCAAGTCTCACNAAAAGTAACCTTGGCNATTTTGGCCAAAGGCCCTAACTCATCAGGCGATTGAGCTAGAGAGCTGTTCAAACCCTCTATTGATGGGGAAAGTCTTGNAGCTTACAATAAAAATAAAAATTTAGGTTTTGGATGTCAGGTATTTTGTTGATGTTAACATGATGGGAACATGTTTATGCATATTTATTTACATTTTGATGACATCATCAGATCCTGGAAGCCAACGCTATGAGCCGTTTTTTTGACTTGAGTTTTAATTGGATACTAGGCTACAATACGAGTCTTCAGGTTTGATGGCCTTTCTAAGGCTTTTGTTTCCAAAATTATGGCCACACAAATGCAAATTAATAAGGGATTTCCCCACTAATCCCATACAAAATTCCTTAAAAATTTGTTTTTTCTGCCATAACTTTGGCACCAAAAATGCTAGGAAGTTGATCAAGGGCTCTAAAGCCTCATATTATAGCTTAGTTCCCAATAAAACTGAACCACGAAATTGGCTTATTGGATCAGCTGAAGACATCATCGAAAAAAACATACAACCTACTCAAATCACAACATCAGCAACTGAAAACCCCAAACCCAAAAACTTAACACTTTGAGAGCTGGTCTACGAATATATCGTATGTGGGTTTCGGCCTAAAACCAGCAATTATCGGTTGCCTTACCAACACCATAGCTCCTTTGCCAATTGCGCTGGAGAGCTGTTCAAGGGCTCAAACAGATCGGCAAGTCTTTTAGTCTGCACTCGAAAAAAATTTTTTGGGTTGGGGGTTGCACATTTTTTGTGAGTGACGTCATAAGACAAGTAGTTTTTGGGTCATTTTGGCTCGTACTACCTGGCCTAGGGCCCAACCTCTAGACCAAAGTATTTCGCTGAAGTTTTCATCGGAATTTGAGCCTTTGATCGCCTTTCTGGCGTTTCTGGTTCAAAAGTTATGATCTAAAATAAACAAATTAATTAATAATCTAATCAGCTAATTAGTCAAATATTTTTATTACTTTAGTTCAGATCAGGGTTTTTTTAAGGTGTTTTAGGGACCCGATTCGGGTCCTTAGAATCAGAGAAAATCATCATCAGGTCTCTAGAATCAAAGAAATTCCGGTCTAGAATCAGAGAAATCGGGTCCCTACAGGTTCATATCAGGTACCTAACATTTTCCTTAAAAAAAAAACTGGTTTAGAACATAACTTTTAAACCCGAAACCCCAGCAAGTCATCTAAAGTATCAAAAGACTCGGATTGCAGCCTAGTTTCAAGTAAAAACTTCAGTGAAATTGAGCCCAGGGCCAGGTGAAATGGGCCAAAATGGCCTAAAAGTCTTCCATTTATGACGTCACTCATAAAAAATCCGCATCCCACAACCAAAAATTTTTTTTGAGACTAGAAGACTTGCTGCGTCTTTTGAACAGCTCTCTACCACTTTCAGCACCTGAGTTACACGCGCGCAAAGCCATGTGTGATCTTGTTGTTTTTCACAAGAATCCCCGATTCCTAGCGGACGTACAAGTGTCAAATTTTTTTAAATTGTAAACTACAAGACTCTCCGAGTCTTCAAAAGGTTTGAATAGCTCTTTGGTTCAATCAGCTGCTGAGTTATGGCTGGCCAAAATTTTCCCTGAGAGAGCAAATCATACTTTTCATGAAACTTTTTATGTTTGTCAAAAACTAGGTTGTTAAGCTGTAATTTTGGCTCCAGAAACGTTAAAAAGATCATCAAGGTCTCTAAAGACTTGGATCATAGCCTAGTTTCCAAAAAAAAACTTGAGTCAAAAAATAGCTTGTTGGGTTGACACACAGGGATATGTGAACTTGGCCCAAAAGGCAAAAACATGTTCCCATTGTGATGCCACCCACAGAAAAACCCAAACAATGTTAAATTTAAACTAGAAGACTTCACGAATCTGTTGAGGGTTTGAACAGCTCTCTAGCTCAATCGGCTAGTTAGTAATTGCGTTGCAAAGCTCTACAAAAACAGTGGCACCTGCAGGACTTACAGGAAAACCACCTGGTACCTGTGGATATTTCTGTGGATAATTCACCCAGTAGTGAGTGTTAAATGTCCATCTGCTAAACAAGCTCACAAGATTTATTTTTATCATTGAAAAGGCTGATTCACAACAGTAGGTACTTGCAAATTGACAAACCCAGATTCTTACGTTATTTAACACCACTGGATACTTCTCTTGCTTGACTTGAGAACAAAAATCAAGTAATGAACTTTCTTGGATAGCATTGTGCAAAGCTTCGTTTGACTGCAAGTCTAGAAGTTCTAGCTAAGCATCAGTGTCATTAACATTGTCTACATTCACACTGAATGGTCTTTGAAATAAATTCATTTCTGTCTGCCAGCCAATAATATCTTGAAATCAATTTGAAAAGTTCTATCAAAGTCAAGTACCAAGTCTGCTTGTGTTTTATTTATATATGAAGATAATGCTTTCACAATGCATCATGCTGCCAGTTGACAATTGCTGCTGAAAGAGTTTCAGTTTTCCTTGAGAAGTATTGACTACATTCAGTAAATCCAGAAGCAGTTGGTTATGTCCATGTGTTGTGTGCTGTAAACCAAAAAAGTAAGAACCAACAACCAAGCATGGCCACATATAAACATCAAGACATCTGCACTGCTTCTGTTTTTTAACGTCGGGTTTTTTCCAGTAGAAATGTTTATTTCTTCCACAAAGACAACACTTCAAAACCCTTGTTTGGCTCAGGCAGAACACCTGAGAATGATGTATCATGTCTTTTTACTATGCATTCACTTCTTCCAAGAATGACTGGAATTGATAATGTTTCAATCCTTTCGTCAGAATTTCATTGACACATTTCACAATTACACCCATCACATAAGCCATTTTTATATTCTAAGCACAACATGATTCTTGGTGAATGAAGCAATGAAGAGTATTAACACCTTTGACTCTGGGCTGTTTTTACCTTCAAGACCCATATGTGAGCCACTTGAAAGGCTATCACTTTGCAACCCCACAAGTTGTTGTTGATTACGCTAGAGAACTGTTTAAACCCTGAAAAAATGTGACAGGTCTTCAAGTCTGCAATGTAAAAAATTTTTTGGTTTTGAGTTTCATTTTTNTTGTGAGTGATGTCATAAGTGGGGTAGAATTTTGGCCATTTCAGCTCAAGTTATCTGGCCATGGGCCCAAACCACTAGATAGAAATATTTCACTCATGTTTTTATTGGAAACTAGGCTAGAATCTGAGTCTTTTGAGCCTTTGATTGACTTTCTAGGGTTCAGGGCATCACTTTTGAACCAGAAATGCTAGACAGTCGATCAAAGGCTCAAAAGTCTTGGATTCTAGCCTAGTTTCCAATAATAGCTTGAGCGAACTGTTTCCGTCTAGTAGTTGGCGCTGTGGCAGGTAACCTGAGTCAAAATCGCCAAAAACCTACCTCACTTATGACATCACAGACACAAAAAACGAAAGCCAAAACAAAAAAAATTATTTTATTGCAAACTCAAAGACTTGCTGCATCTTTCAAGCGTTTGAATAGTGGTCTAGCACAATCGTCTGGCAAGTTATGAGTTGCAAAGTGGCAGGAAAATAGCTCAAAAACACATGCAAATGCGTGATTTCAAAGTATGAGTAGATCGTACACCAGCATCAAAGGTGGTAACGTCTTGTTTGAAATCAGACTCTTGTAAGTACTTCAAGAGCACCATTGGATCATTTTCCTAAGTAATTTAATTATAGATGCACCATCTGTCATGAATCCAACTAATTTAAACAGCGATAAATTTGGCATTTACTGTGAAGCACATTTATCAACAATACTCTGAGCACAGGTTGTGTCACGGAAAAGAATAAGTCCAACAACATCTTCAAAAATAGATGAGTCTTTTGCTACAGCACGTAAAAAATGATAATTGTGCAGCATCAATCACACCAGTGCTTTCATCAAAAGCCAGTGAAAAGTATAGGAAGGCATCTGCTTTAAATAATGGTTGCTCCAACAGTTTCACCAATGTCTTCAATTCTTCTAGTGACGGTAGTCATGAAAAGGCTGATTTTTTCAGAGGTATGCTTGGTTGGGAATCATGAGCTTTGCTACATCTTGCATGCACTCTAAGAAACTCTTCATCTGTGAATGGCTTGGGAAAGTGAGCAACATTTTCTGCTACTATGAAAGATGCAGTTACAGCACTTTCATTTTTCTCAATAAGCATTTTGAATACATTGTTGTACAGACAAGAAATTTCTTAATTTTTTCACAAGTCTTCTAGCAGCTTCCAAACAGTTTTACCATAAATATATTGATGAAACATACTATAGCATCTCTGTACATTGTAAGCTTTTGAGTAAGAAAGAGTTGCGCCACAAACCAAGCCCAATTGGTACTGCTTTCATTTAACAAATGGATAGTCGGTTGTCCACTGCTCTTGAAATTCACAAGTGGTTTTCAACTCTTTGCCTTTTGCTCATTCTTAGTGTAAATATAAACCTGTCAATTATATTTCTACAAATAAGTTTGTGCACCCCTCTTCTAAAACATTTGCTTAGTGCTCCTGACTTGTGGAAGAATGGTTGTCTCCTCACAGCATAAAAGAGCTGCACTGCTACTTGGTCAGAAACCATCCCAGTTCCCAATTGTTAGTAATCTGCTTAGGCCTGATAAGCTTTACATTGCATTTGCTTTCCAGATCAGTGTCAGTCTATCAATAACTTGGGATTTAATGGACTCTCTTGCTCTAGAAATGCAGGCCACTTCCTTAAACATTCAACATTTAACTTAATTACTAAAAATCATTAATGCATATATATCAACATCCTATTCATTTCAGAACTTGCCAGATGGATGACAGACAATAAAAGACTCCACAGTTCATGTTACTGAGTCTATGCCTCAGAGGTTGCAATCTGGCATGAGGCATAACATTTGTGGACACCTTCACTGTGTGTCATTATCTAAACCAGGGGTGTCAAACTCATTTTAACTGAGGGTCATATCAGCATTATGGTTGCCCTCAAAGGGCCAATTGTAACTGTATGGTTGCCCTCAAAGGGCCAGTTGCAACATAATTAACCACAATCATCTATGCTATGCTAATGCTTAACCAACGTCTCCGTGACGTAATAATCGTTATGTTGCAGTGAAAGGAGCCTTAAAACTGAATAACTTTTTTGAGAGAGAGACGTTGGGTCAGGAAGATGACTAAAATAGCAAAGTTATAACATGGTAAAGAATGTCGTTCACCTTTGTAAACAGTTATAAACCACTACTATTCCAAAAAAACAAACAGGTTGAGGCTTAATATTTAAGCTTTGCGGGCCACGTAAGAAAACGTGGCAGGCCACCAGTTTGACACATGTGATCTGAACAGTGCCTTTCAGTCAGGCCTTATAACAGTGAATACTGAGACTGCAAAAAGTAGAAAATATAATGACTTTTTCAAACTTTCGATACTGGATGTTTTCCTAGGGAAAATGGGCTAGATACCAAGTAGTTTTTCAGAGTTTATCATATTTATGCCACTTTCATAAAACATCTTGTAATTAAGTAAAACAAGGGCTTCGCTTGTTAAATCTCTTATTTCTCTTTTATATTTCTTTCATGTGAATATACAAACTTTCAAGAGAAGATTATAGCTGGTATCCAATAGAAACCAGATCCATGTTTGTACAAAGCCCTGTAAACGTTGCACAAACACACATGACATTATATATATGGAGGTCAGTACCGAAACGCAGTGTCTATTTTGTCATCAGAAGCAAAAGCACTGCTGGAGCTGTTTTGCCATTATGTGAATGCGATTGGTTGAATTGGTCACGTGACAAAGGATTAACATATGGTCTTTGTCATGTGACCTAAAATTCTAAACCCTAAACCTAAGCCTAAACCCTAACTTAAACTTTATCTAAACCTAAATGCAAAAGTTAAGCACAAAAATTCTAGCTGGCAATGGCTACACAAGGTCAAATTATAAGTAGCTGACAACCGCTATACAAGAGATCAAGTGCTAAGTAGCTGGCAATGGCTACACAGGGTGAACTACTAAGTAGCTGGCAATATCAAAAGCAAAAACCCAAGCATACTGCATACTGTACAGTAGAGATCAGCTGCTGGCAGATACTACACAAACAAAAGTGCTCAAAGTGAAACTGAAATCTACTTCTTCTCCGACTATTGCTACGCAAGCCGGGTTGAGCAGTTATGATGCTAATGATTTGAGGTCACGTGACTAAAGGCATGGTTGTCGTTACTTGCAGTTAAGGCTCAGGATTTCATAGTTTCGATGCATTTAAAGTTGGTTAATATAGAAATGTAAACTCTATGTTCAGAAAGCAATGAAACTAAAATGAAAAAAATGCAATGAATAATTGGGAGTTTTATTAGTATAGTTCAATCGACCAATGAATGTATACTGAATAGGCTAACCTACACAACCCTAAACCTGTACCCTATTATATGAAGCATTAACACTAAATCAAAAACCTTAGCATTAATGCAAACATTACCGTTACGGCTACCACTCTACCAATGTACGTTAACCCTAATATTATATAAAGGAAATATAAACCTAACCATGTGCAACCATATGCTGAATCACAATGGTGCTGGCTAGACATTCGACCTTGTGTAGCTGTTACCAGATAACTAGACACTTCTTTTTTAAAAAGTACATAAAAAGTGCTCCCATGAAAGGTGCCATCTCTGCTAGCAAAGCCAAAGCAAATGGTGAGAGCTGAACTGACGATCACTTGCACAGCAAGCACAGACACTAACCACTCAACTATGTCAACCATGCTTCTGGTGTCACAAGCTTAACGCTATACATATGGACAAAGCTAGATACAGTTTGAACGGCAAACTACTTAGTCTAGCAATAGGAAAACTTTTGTTGTTGATGGCAAAATAGACACTGCCATAGCTACAATGTTATACTCCAACATATTTCAATCAGTAGAAAATATGACCGGCAGTATCTAAGGTAAGTCCACTGCTTTTTTTTGAACCACCTTGCAAAAAATATTGATGTAACTGGTGCCTCAGACAAGCAAGTGGTTGCACCAGCACTTACTAGTAAAAAATGGTATCAGATTTTAGCTTGTGTGCAAGCCTGATTCAATATAGTTATGCCTACCCCATGGATTGGATCATACAAACCTAGCCTGCTCACCAGTATTACTGTCTATTACTTGCCACATTTTCATTTTGCCTAAGCTGAAATTCTGTAGATATTGTTTTTTAAATGCTTATTTTTAGTTTTTGCTGAGGAAGTGGCTACAGAATCATCCATGGATCTTATTTCAAAACTAATTCAATGGCACCACCTTGCATGATGCGGTTTGAATAAAGCAGTCAGTTTGTCACTAAAGCGTTGTCATTCTGGTAGCGTAGCGAATGCGTTTCAGGTCTGCTGTGCTAATGGTTTTCGGTTCACCTCTCACCTTGACGACTTACATTTTCGTAGTAGTGACTGTTTTCATGTTTCAATTCATGGGATCAGTTTTTCTTTACTTTTTTCAAAACTTTCCACACTTTTGGTTTAGAGGTTAGGTTTAGGGTTAGAGTTGCGACTACGGTCAAGGTTAAGTTTTAGGTTTACCTTTTACGTTTACTATGTTTCTACCAAGCCTACTGCGTTCTCGTTATGCGTTACTGCCACGTTACAGGAGGCGGTTGAAAAAGGTTTCAAATTTAAAGATCCACAGGCGGTTCTGGAGCAACTGCCTTTTGTTAACCTTCCTTATAGTTTTGTTTCGCTTGACCAACTTAATTTCTACAAATTGAACTTTGTTTTGTACTAGAAGCAACGTTTATATAGGACAAGTTAACATGGCTGACTACTTGTGATAAAGCTGCTGTTTGCGTTTGGTTTTGTTTCCAGCAAATAATTTTAAGCCACAAACAGTCAGTATATTACAAATATATTTCTAAACAACTTGGCCAATTAAAACACTATTTGTTGAATTGAATCCATCCCATGTTAAATCAACAAATAAGTTTATTTTTTATTGGCGATGAGGAAGGTATTGCATTTGCATTTTCATACTGTAGTAAACAGTCTGGCAGGACACCAAAAAAAAACAGTACGGTTATCAAGTCAAGTGTCCCTAAACAAGCTACTGTAACATCAAAGACACATTTCAGTTACTGAAAAAGATACGCGAAAAAGATAACTAGCAACGCAATTGAAGGGGGATGTTTGCAGAAGGATCCACACAGTTGCGTGGGGAGGTGTTGGGTCGCAACTGGTTTCTCTTGTTAGGGTGCACCAGTTCCGCAATGAACTGAGCTGGATGAAGAAAGTGTAAACCCAGCCATAACAAGCCACAACCACAAGTAACTAGAATTTTGCACACTTACAAAAAGATACATAAACAAAACAGTCAATATAGGTAATATTACCTGAAGGAGCACGAAAAACAACAGTATGTAAACAAATAACTTCCACTTGCGGAGGAGTCTTTTTGCACCATGGACAAACGTTGCTCTGCAAAGTCCCATTATTGTTTATCTTGAAAAGTTCTGCCAGTTCACTTCCATTTGGTAACAGTTTGACTTTGAGTTTTGTGCTAAGTATAAGATATAGCCTACTTAACCAGTTCCCAACAGTAGTGCATTTTTACCATAGGCACTGTAATTTTCAATAACAATCAGCAAAAAATTTGAACCTATACAGTACAAACAAAGTTAAAGCTTGATTGCATAGGATTATAACTTTAATCACCAAGCAAGCAGCAAGCTCAAGCCATCAGAGGTGTTCGGACTCGAGTGTTTTTTAGTCCGACTCCAGTCCTGATTCAAGAGGTAGGAATCCTGATCCTGATCCGAATCCTGTTTGCAACACAAATATGAAATCCAAATCCTGAAAATCCTGTTAATAATAATCTTTGACTAATCAATGTGCAATGTGCAACTATGAAATATTTTTGTTTCTAAAAGGTAGTGGCTACAGGTTCGTCAGTGGACCTTCGCATTTGAAAAGTTATTTATCTGTCACTTGTAATGTGACAGTAACACACGATGAGTAGTATGTAGTAGAGTGCACTAGGTTTGGTATAAATGTACTAAACCCTGAAACTAACACCCAAACCTAAACAAAAACTGTAAACCTGAACACAAAGGTTTGTAAACATTTGAAGAAAGTAAAAAAGTGGTACCTTGACTGACAAGTGCAACCATTAGACGGCTACCAAAATGAAAGGCGCCAAGGTGAGAGTCGAACTTACAACCATCTACACAGCCGACGTAGATGCATTCGCTACACTACCACAACGGTGCTGTCAAAGACCATTGTCATTGTGGCACAATCGAGGACATCAAACCACTCCGTTTCCAAAAGAAAGTGTTACACGATTGAAAGCAACGGGAAAAATCTTTCCGAAAAACATTCAAAAACAAATAAAGGAGGATTTTCATTGCCTTGAAGTCCACATCAAGATTATGACGATCAAAAAAGGGTCCCGACACTCATTAAACCAGCCCAACAAGTCAAACCTACCGTTTTTTCCCAAGTAAAGGTCTCATGCGAAAAACGAAATTTTTAACGGTTTTTCAAAGAACAATCAAACCACTTTCCCGCACTGGGGGCAAAAAAATTTATAATCAATCTTGATTGCCTTGAAGTTCACATTCGCAATATAATGATGAAAACATCGCCCGACACTCATTTAGCCAGCCCAACAAATCAAACTTACTGCTTTTTCCCAAGTAAAGGTCTCATGCAAAAAACGAATTTTTAGCGGTTTTTCAAATAAAAATTAAACCACTTTCCCACACCGGGGGAAAAAAATTTATAGTCAATCTTGATTGCCTTGGTTCATAATATAATGACGAAAACAGCGTCCCGACACTCATTGAGCCAGCCCAACAAGTCAAACTTACTGCTTTTTCCCGAGTGAAGGTCTTATGCGAAAAGCGTGATTTTTAGCGGGTTTTCAAAAAAAATTAAACCACCTTCCCACACTGAGGGCAAAAAATTTACAGTCAATTTTGATTGCCTTGAAGTCCACATTCATAATATAATGACGAAAACAGCGCCTCGACACTCATTATCCCAAGTCCCGCGAAAACCACGTTTCATGCAGAGCTTTGCAATCCTATAACTCGCCAGCCGATTGAGCTAGAGAGCTGTTCAAACCCTCTACGCATTCAGCAAGTCTTGCANTCGAAATCGAAAAAAAAATTTTTTGTTTTTGNTGGAGGGTTTTTGGGGGGAAACGCCACAAGTGGGGGTGTTTTTGGCTACCTTCACCTGGCTCTGGGCCNCAACCCATTGGGCCATTATCATGGCNCAAGAATTTTTCGGAAACTAGGCCCAAATCCACGTCATTTGAGCCCTTGAATGACTTTCTAGCATATCTGTAGCCGAATTTATGGACAAAACACCAAAAATTGGTAAAAATTTCAGCACCCCCAAACCCCAGTCTGGGCTAGAAAACATCCCTTTTATAAATGGCCATCACTCGCCAGCGGAACGAGCTAGAGAGCTGTTCAAATCCGGTCTGAATGGGGAAAGACTTGTAGTTTAGGCTGAAAAAAAAACTTTTCGCCGTGCGATTTCGGCATTTTTGGCTATGTTTACAAAACCACAGGTTGTTTTGACATGTTTTGACAGGTTTCTATAAATAACCCGTGACGTGAAAGGTCCGTGGGAGTGCGTGAATCGAGCAGAATCAGCGGCGCGAAACCGCGCGAGATTTAAATGCATTCCAGGCTATAATACAAGGTTTAAGAGAGTTTGATGGACTTTTTAGCATTTAGTTATGGGAAAAATGGTAGAAAAATTCATATGGGAAATCCCCGGAACGTCCTTGGGGAATTCCTGACATATCTGGAATATTTTTGGCATAACTTTTGAACCAGAAACGCTAGAAACTTGATCAAGGGCTCTAAAAACGTGTATTTTAGCCTAGAATCCAAAAATACTGCGAGCCACAACATTGGCGCGTGGGATCGGATGATGACGTCATATAATTAACCAAAAAACAGACCCCCATCATGAGCCCATTGACCCAAAACTCCCCANTTTTTTTTTTATTCTAAACTACACGAAGCCACTAGTCATTACAGGGTTTGAACAGGTCTCTAGCTCTATCTGCTGCCAAGTTATGGTCGGCGAAAGTTTGGCCTGAAAGACAAATTATGTTTTTACTGAAAAGTTAGGAATTAGGCCCAAAACTGGGTTTTTGGCCCATAATTTGGCCACAGATGTGCTAGTAAGTCAATCAAATGCTCTATAGACGCGGATTTTTATCTAGTTTTCAACAAAACTTTGAGCCAAAAGAATGGGTCAATGGGTTAGGGCCCAGGGTCGGCCAAAGGTGGCCTACTTTTCCAAAACATGTTCTCTTTGTGACGTCACCTCCAGAAACCCCCCCACCGAAACATAAAATTGTTCTTTTCAATTTTGACTACAAGACTTGCTGAATCCGTAGAGAGTTTGAACTGCTCTCTAGCTCAACCGCCTGGCGAGTTATAGGATTGCAAAGTTCTACAAGAAAAGTGGCGCACGCGGGACTTAAAGGGTTAAGCCAGCCCAACAAGTCAAACTTACTGCTTTTTCCCAAGTAAAGGTCTTATGCGAAAAACGTAATTTTTAGCGGTTTTTCCTAAAAAAATTAAACCAGTTTCCCACACTGGGGGCAAAAAAATTTATAGTCAATCTTGATTGCCTTGAAGTCCACATTCATAATATAATGGCGAAATCAGCGCCTCGACACTTATTTAGCCAGCCCAACAAGTCAAACTTACTGTTTTTTCCCAAGTGAAGGTTTTATGCGAAAAACGTAATTGAGCGCATGACTTTAGTGCAGGTGCTACAAGGGAAAAAACTTGAAAACATTGCCAAAAACTTTGCAGTCATATTGACTGAGCCATGCGCAAGCTTACGTGATCATGTTTTCATGCCAGTATTGTGGAAACGCCGCTTTCTGCTGCTGTGGTATTGCAAAAAGAACAATGAAGTCATTCTGTACGACTCCACTAGCCCGGTTGGCACATACTTAGTTTTTTCTGTCTAAAAGTTCCTTTTAAGCTTGCTGTCAAACTTCTGCTCATCTCCACCAGTGCTGAAAGTAGATCACATGGTTGAGCAATAGGATTCATCCAGTTGTGGTGCTTGTGTCTGCTACACTGCTGATGCTATTGCCTTAAACATTCTAGAGGTTCATCATACTGATTTTCATGCAGATGATTATCGGATGTGGATACTTTTTGCACTTGTCCAGCATTCCAAAAGATATCATATGCTCATCAAAACGTTTTTGCAAAATGAGCATTATGCAGAGATTGGTCTTACAAACTTTGGAAACAATTGCTGGTTCAATTCTGCCCTGCAGGCTGTTCAGCGCCTTCTGCCTCGATCAGGCCGTCGTGAAATGATAAAAGATATGCCGAAGACACCGTAGAAGGCATTATAAACCGTTTGGTTAGCAACACTGAAGTTAAAGATGGTTCATTGTTGGCAGCTGTCAAAAGTGTTTGTGAAAAATTTCAGTGGAACATGATGCAACTGAGTTTCACATGAGGTATAGCTTTGATGCATTTCTCAGTGAAAACGGTCTTTCCACAGGTTTTACGGTAAAGGTCTCTGGTGAGTGTC
>JGI24159J19872_10005266_pt1 | contig 16689 bp, 6 predicted proteins | sample Ectturendosymbi4_FD_19872 | JGI IMG/M metagenome (IMG submission 19872) | reverse complement strand
AAACACCAGCGAAAAATCTTAACACGTTTTTTTCGGGGGGGGGGTGGACCGTGGCCTCTTCAGCCTCATTCTGGCTGCGCCTCTGTTACCACTACAAAAAATCACAGCCAATTATGGCCAAGTTTCTTACAGAGGTGGCCGGAGTCAATTTTTCGGACTCCGACTCCGCTCTTGTTCCAAAATTTTTGAATCCGGGTCCGGGTCTGGCAATTTTTCAAATTTGAGAATCCGACTCCTGTTCATACTCCGGCTGCAATCATCAACCCCACCTTAATTTACCCATGTTTTTACTTAAGAAATGACCACACAGACTACTGTCGACATTGAAAAGTGACTCCGGATCCGGGTCCGAAAGAAAAACTCAGAATCCTGCCTGAGTCGACTCCGGTACCCGGATCCGGTTACACTTCTGGTTTCTTATCATGGATTCTGTTCAGTGATGCCAGCAGTGATGTAGTCGAGAGTGACCGTAACCTTCGAGACCAAGACCTGGTTAAAATTTCGAGACGAGACTGAGACTTCATCACTCCGAGATTGAGACCGAGACTTCAAAATTTGTGCATTTTGCCGAATTAAAAAAAAAATGTCTTCATCACTTCTGACTTGAAATTTTTTCAAATTTCTGGCAATTTTTCGACGTGTTTTGGTTGTTTCTTACCAGCAAATACAACAAACAAAAAATCTTTGAATTATAGGAATTTTAATAAACCATTTCTTTGCAATGTACAAAGTCTCGAGACCTGAAATTTCTGAGACCGAGACGAGACCTGAAACATTCGAGACCGAGACTCGCAAAATGGGTATCGAGACGAGTCTCGAGACCGAGACCAAGTCTCAAGACTCCATCACTGGTTGCCAGCCTTGCAGTTTTCCCGCGAATTTGGGCTTGTTTTTTGTGAAGTTGCGGGTTTTTTTAGACTTGCGGGTTGCTTTTTTTGGGCTTGTTTTAATTGAAATTTGCTTGTTTTTTGGGCTTGTCTTATACAGATTTCTCTTTTGCGGATTGCTTTTTTTCAAATTTTATGGCACTTTTGCTGTTTCCATGTACTGCTAAAGGCACATTGGGCGTGTTTTTATGAAAATTTGCTCATTTTGGGTTTGTTTTTTCGGATTTTCCTCCCTGCTCTTTTATCTAATTTTCTCGCTGATATTTCGTTTTGTTGAATTTTCCTGACAACGCATGCTGGGTTTGTTTTTCGATGAAATTACCTATTTTTGGCTTGTTTTTCAAATTTACTTGCTTGTTTTCGCAAAATAACCTGGCATCACTGATTCTGTTCTTATCGTTGACCCGAAAAATTTTGGACGGTTACCATCTTTGTCAGCATCTTTGTAAACTTGTTCAACAGAGCGTAACCAAGCGACGCCAAGCTTGGTTGATGACTTTGTCACTGGTTACGCTCTCATATTTGAGAGTTGCATTGTATCACCTCGTCATAAAAGAACGGACCTTTTTTGTATGATAGTAGCAGTGTTCTCCCAGAATGAATCAAGGAAGTCATTTTTTTGTTGTAGAGTTCATAGGATTTTGTACACTATGTAAGTTAGAGAAACTATCGTGCACTAACCTACTACTAGTAGTTGCAAACTCAACTGTAAGTCACTAACTAAGTGTATAATTGGCTCAAGCTACTGTAAGTCCAGGGTCGGAGCTAGGGGGGACCACTGCCCCCCCAAAATTTTGCCTAGCCCCCCAAAAATTTTCCACGTGACGTCATGCCACTGGAGTAGGTCTCTTTCTGAAAGTCCTACACCGACCATGGTCCATTGACAGCTCCCTTTGTTGCAAAACTGGCCCCTCCAGTGCCCCCCCCAAATATAAATGTCTGGCTCCGCCCCTGTGTAGGTCTATTCAATTTTATTGTGATGTGGCAATGAAGTGCAGTTGATGAGTTATTTTCTGTCTGTATTTGTTTGAAATGTCCTAAAGTAGAAATATATAGTTAGTAGCGCTGCAGTGTGATACAGAAACTGCAATTTCATGAGCAAGCTTTTCTTGCAGATAAGCCCAGTATTTTGCATCTGCATTCAAGATTACTGTGTTCTGTGGTTACGTTTCCTACCTTTATCAAAAAGATATACTTTAATTTGGTGGATTCCTGATTATGGAAATTTTCAAGTAACAACAACAACAACTGTTCAAATGCCAAAGAAGAAAGGAAAAAAGAAAAAGTTAGATTGTGTTTTTTAACTTAAGGCCTTTTATTAGGCTAACTTATGCAATCCAATGGATAGTTTTAGCTTGCATATTAACATGCATCATATGCTGTATTGCACAATAAAACTCTTACAAATATAGACCATTTTTCCAAGTTTAAGATTTGAAGCTTGCTGTGCTGGATGTACATGTGGATGTTTTTTGTGTGGAGTTTCAGCTGTGTAAGAGCTATAAAAGTAGCATTGTGTGAAAAAAACAAGTATTTTTCTTAATTATTATGGCAGTATTTTTCATCATTTGTATCATATATGTGCTTATCACTTCTAAAAAAGATCACTATTCGACTCTGTTTACCTTTTTATTGAATTCACCCTAATTCAAATATCTTTTACACCTTTTTAATTTTTTTGGGGGGTGTACTGCCTTCAAACTGTGATGAGCAGTAGAGAGTAGTTTGTATACAAATTGTATTTAGTTTTTGTTCTCATAAATAAAAAAAGATTTTGTTCAAAGTGGAAGATATAAAAACTAATATTAAGTTCTTCTGTGACAAAAGACTTGCAAAATGTTGTTTCATAATTAAAGAATAAAACTGGCTGATGCTATGTAAGCTAATTGCTCTGCAACATAATTATAATAGGTTGCGGATATAAAATGATGTAACTGGAGTCACAAAAAATGATATTTTATGGTAGTCACCAAGTTCAATCGTTCACATGCTAATATCGGCAGAGCTTCCACGCAACAATCACTTTATTATTCCTTGTTCATGCCACGTATATATATTATTGTTCTTTGTGCACATCCTGTTTGTGGTGAATCACACATTCAACGTAACACCACCAGAGAGGTTGCAACAGTACCATCAATGAATGTATGTCCCACCAGACACACGGTGTAACCAAATGAGGTTGAAAAAACAAGGGTATAAACAGATTACAATAAGTTTAGCAGCAAACATTAATCCAATAAGTGTTGGGCACATGAAAACCAAAATATATTATAATACATAATTATAATATAACATATCCTTTCGTGTAAGTATGGAATTGTAAATCCTGAACTTGTGTTCTTGTCAATTTCATCAAGGAAACACTATCAAATTATTTTTGAATGCATGTTTGAAATCACACTCAGAGCAAGTGAAATCACTTTATTGTACAGCAAACAAGCTCACAGGCACCTTTGCTCAGTGGTCTCCTGCAGTTAAAAACACTCTGTTTCATGCTTATTGTATGCCAATGTATGTTTGGCCATCGTGGTGCAATTACACAGTGCACTATTAGATGTCTCCATGTTGCCTACAATGCCTTGCAAATTTTGCATTGCATACCTAGGAATGTAAGTGTATGTCAGCAAAATCTCCATTTTCTTCTCACTATGAAATGTTTCTGTATAACCATGACCAGATGCAGTCGTTGCTGGAGTTTTATTTCAGTGTTTTTTCCTCTTGAAGATTGACTGCATATGACTATACCAACGTATGCCTAGGCTGCTCTGTGTGCATTATGAACAATTTTTTCTTGTTCCTTTTTTTTCTGATGGTTTGTAATAGAATCTGTATGAGTCAAACATATAAATAAAAAATATATAAAAATTGGTTGAGTTTCTATGATGATTTTGATTAAATTGTGCAGCTAAAGTTAGTTTATGAAAGTATATCAAGACATTTTGAAGCAGCACTTGATAAGAAATGCTATCAAAACCAGAAACGTGCATAAGACTTGGTAAATGTTAAATAACTTTGTCAGTTCCAGTGGTGGACTTGGGGTTGGGGGCCCAAGGCAAGGCCAAAAAGGGGTGCCCTCTGATGATGTCATTATGCTCATCCAACCATGATAAGACCTTTTAATCAAGAATAGGAGGGGATATGAGGGCCACCCAAGGATACGTTCCTAAGACTACGGCATGACTGACATAACAGAAAATGCAAAAACGTATTCATGATACACAACTTTAAAAAGACTTGAACGTTGGGAAGACAAAGCTGGTAATACATAAAAGTTAAGCAATAGCAACCTGGAATCACCCCCCACTTCTCTAGTTTTACAGTTGCTGTTAGGTGCTTTTTGAAAGGAAGGCACTTACACGTTACAGTTGCTATTCGGGGCTCCTTTGAAAGCAGGGTAGACATTACAGTTGTTATACTGGAGCCCCTTTGAAAGCGGAGTGTTTACACATTACAGTTGCTATTGGAGACCCCTTTGAAAGTAGAGTACCTACACATTGCAGTTGCTGTGTGGGCTCCTTTCAAAGCAGTACATACACATTACAATTGCTTTTAGAAATCCCTTTGAAAGCAGAGTACATACTTATGATCTGTTTCAAAGTATATTATGTGAATGGATAATAAGTTTTTCACCAAAAATGAAGAAAATCAACACACAAAACACCTTGAGGGGGAGCCCTTGAAAAGGGGGGGCCCAAGGCAAGTGCCTCGCTAGTCTCCCCTTAAACACACCAATGGTCAGTTCATTATATATGTTATGTGCATTCATCATAGTTAAGTGTTTGTGAATTTGTAGTTGCAATCACCAAAGACTTCACACATCCTATCAAAATAAATCTCATAGATAATATCTATAAAGCATTTTAACCATTTTTAAACATATTTTGAAAAGTGCAGAAACATTAAAAAATGTGACATCATCTATTAAATAGCAGTTGCCCTAATGAACATGAACTGTAAAAAACATGCAACTGCTTCTAGGTCAGTGGTTCTGAACAAGGTCCACATGGACCTCAGCGAAAAATCTGAATGTCTCTGTAAGAAATGCCAAAGTTATTTCTTTTAATCCTCAGATGCACAACATAACACAGAACGAGGGGTCCCTAATCTAATATCTATATGAATAGGAGTCCCAAGGGTTAGAAAGGTTAAGAACCACTGTTCTAGTTGTCCCTGTATCACAGAATAATTTTTTTTCAAAATGTTTAAAAGTATGCTAATTTTAGATTTCTAACCTAACTTTTATCTGAGGAATTGTAATATTATCATGAAACATCATTTACTTTGTGTAGTACAATTATAACTGTTGGTCATGCATGTCAACATTTTTAAAGAGTATAGCTTTTATAGATGTTTCTCCTCTAGGAGATCAATTTAGCAGGTTTTTAAATTATACCCAAACTTTCTAGTTTCACAATTTTACTTGCATAAGAAGTGGTCATTACTTAATGCAAGAAAATTTTCAAATCCTTGCATTAGCTCATTTCTTTACTTAAAATTTCAAATATTTCAGGCCAAAAAAGGCATCATCTGCTAAAGGAAGTGATGTTGAGGATCTTAATATTGATGGCGATGGAGCACAGTTGGGCATTGGGAAGAAAAAGAAAAAGAAGGTTAAACTTACCAAGGAAGAAAAAGCTGCAGTAAGTTTGTGTAAAAAACAAAATTTTTCCTCAATTTTAAGACAGAACATAACAATATTGCATAGCGGGTAAATGATATGGTGATTGTGGCAATTTAAGGTATCAACCTTATGATATCCAACAATAAAATTTTGTTTGGCTACTCAACATGCCATATGGTGCTTACCAGTTACCACGTAATTGGCTTATTATCACATTGAAAATTGCTTGGGGGTTAAGCAACACTAATTTTGATTTGGCCAATATCACTCTTTCCATGCTTTCTCTTTAAAACCCATGAAATGAATAGTGCAAAAAAGCAATATGTCTTCTAAAAAATCTTTCAAGCGTTCTTATCTAAATATAGTACTAATTAGATGGCAATTTCAAGTAATTCTGCACTTCACATATTTGGAAGCAAACTAAATGGAAGGTGCTCAACCACAGCTTGGTCTTAACTATAGTAAAATTATTTAGTGTTTGCACTAATGATACCACTCAATGAATGACCACTACAAGAAACATAGTCTGCTACATGTGCAATGTAACTAAAGCATGTTTACTACCAAAGCCAAATCTTTGACAATGTCTTGATTTTTTTGCTGTTATTTCCTTTTTTCTGAGATGAGCAGTAATGATAATTGCCATTTTTTCAAACATGGAATATTTCCTGTGGAGTTATGTGAAGACAAGAAGTCAATAAAAAGTTTCAAAAATATCAAGCAGTTAGCTCACACCAAGCTGTGAACAAGCCTGGTCAGTGTTTCATTTATGCCACATGACCCTTGGCTGGCCTGTTGTGTAATGAGCTGCCAATAATTTAAGTTTTGGTCAGTGAACAAGCTTATTTTGGGGGGATAGATTTTGTTTTTACAGTAAGCCATTTATAATGGGATGTGACTTAACACAAAAGTTTTATATTGATGTAAATTATAGAAATTGCAATGAAACGCATTGATAACATCATCAAGCAATTTACATAAAATGTTTTCAAATATTTTTTTGAACAGATTCTCTAAATTAAAGTTAACAAATTTAAAAAGTTAATATGTTTGTTCATGTTACAGAGGTGCAATATGAAAATAGATGGCCTATAAAAAATAAGGCCATGATACCTTATGCACAGTTTTGAAAAACAGCAGTAATATTGAAGACAGTGCCTCTGTTAGACTTGTCATATCTAGAATACAATTGATGTAGTACTTAGTTTTTGTTTGAATTTAAGTAAACAGTGCATGCTTTGTGATGCTTTTGTTCCATTAGCTTTCTGGATGTCAATATTACTTTCAAATTTTGAGGTAGTTTTTCTTTATAATATCACATTCAAAAGTCTGGCACAGTGAAAGCTGTAGGGGAAGTGCAGGACCCATGGAACACGGGGACCGAAGAAACATTTATATTATTCCCCAGCTGGTGACCATATTCTGTTGGTATGTGGTTGTGAATATTGTATTAATGGACAACAGTGTTGTCCGTTAGCAGGAAGAATCTGTGTCGATCTGAAAAAAATTTAAGCAGTTTTTTCGTTTTTGGGGCATCAAAGTAAAATATTTGCAATCATTTAGCGATTTCTTTGTCTATCAATAGAAAGTTCCAAACGTTTCCCAGGATAGGTTGGAAGTTAAAAAAATATTTCAGAGAAAATGGGGATGATAGGTTTAGGATGCAGTGTAAAATCGCGCACTTTTTCAAAAATGGGTGTTGATGGGACCCATGGAACGCTGGTGTTCCATTGGTCCCTCAATTTGTAATTCCTTGATTTTGCAAAAGTTTATTGCACAAAAGATAGTCCAACAGAGGTTTATTTACTGCGAACAACTTAAATAAAGTGTTTTATGATGTCAAAAAATCCATTACATTGAATGTGAAACAAGTAGCAAACATTAGATATTCCACTGGCCACTCTACATATTCCACTGGCCACTCTACTGTGTTACCAGAGAAGAGGAATGTGCTCCAAAGGACTATTCTTATCAAAATTAATGTACTCACTGAACATAAAGAAAGCGTGTCTATTTGCATTAAAATGTGCCAAAGTTGACGATAACAACATTAAAAAATAATGGGAGTGGAAACAAATAGCAGTACATTATTAGCTAAGAGAATTTCAAAAGCAGCGTGGGGTCTCAGCCTCAGAAAAGTAGAATCAAGAAGCTTAACACAAACTATGGCTTTTAATCCTGATAATTTAAAACTTTTTTTAACAATTTGAAAACCTTATACAATCGCCCTGAAATTTCATTGGAAATAATCTGGAATTTAGATGAAACTGGGGCAAACACTGCAGATATTTTCTATGTGCATTGAATATAAATGTATTGTAATATAGCCTAAACATTGGTTCCGGAGGCAGACAACCTAAGAGTATGTAAACTTTTGTTTCGTTTTTGTGGTGTTTTTACACAAGTTTTAATAGAATTGTGAGTTTATCTTAGTTTACACATAAAATACGACTTGCAACTAAAACTGTAAACTTTTTGAATGATGCAAATAGAATTTTGTTTAAATGTAGCGAAATAGCATTGGCAAAGCACTCAAATAATTCGCATTTTTCACATTTGTACGTTAAACTGATATATATATAGCAAAAAAAGTTTGGCTGATACGAATTGATTTTTGCTGATAAGTTATTTTTGACAACGAAATGGCATACCCAAAAAATTTGGCAAGCATCATCGAGATTATTGTTGTTTATTATTTATTATAATGAATTGTTCCATCGGTCCCTATGGGGTGTTTTGAAGGTCCCACCGGGGTGGGACTCACGGAACAAAATTGAAAAATTTTCAAACTTAAAAAAAACATGTAAAACATTAATTGATTTTTATAAAACTTGGAATGAACAATTTTGGTCCATAAACCTTCAACTGAACAAAAAGTCAGCAACTTTCGCTGGATAATCAAGGTTCTACGCCCATTTGAAAAAATCCGTTCCATGGGTCCCACACCTCCCCTACTGCACATACTTCTTAGATTTCTTACATTAAGAGCAATTCACTTGAAAATGTGTTGGGCTGTTTCTTGGGAGTTCACTCATTTTGAGTTTTGTGTTTGTATTGCATGCTTGAAGAAGAAACCTTAGTCATGTGTGTTTTACCTTGAGCATGACATAAACAAATTTTTACAAATGATTCTGTGATACAAGCCTACCAGTATTTTTATATAACAGTAAACTTTTGATAGGTTTCATGAGCTGGACTTCTGCGATAAACCTCACAAGATTTTGGTCAGAATTTGGCAGCATAAACCATAGTAAAAATATTTCTTTTGTCACATATATGCAATGCTAGAGACCCCTAACATCCATGCATGTAGCCAAGGACGAATGTGTATGGGTTATGTTGGAATAATTAGCATAAGTGAAAGCGTAAACTGACAGAGAAGCCTACAATGCTAAGAGCAGCTTGGTACAGTACTTGTTTTGATCAAGAAAATTTAAGGGTTCCCGTGCAGAAAGTTTGGTTACTTCATTTTTTTAATTGTTTAAGATGCGTCAGAATAGTAGCAAAATATTTTTGTTGTAAGTTTCATGAACGAAATTTTTTTTTAACAATAAGCCTACATGATCGCGAGGGAATTTAGCTACAGATCATACATAACGAAACACCGATTCTAGTCTGTGAAACTCGAGATATGTCTTCTTTTTTATCAAGGCTAAATTGGCCAAGAAATTGCAGAACTTCATCACCGATGAAGAAGCTTACAGTAAATTTTTGAACAAAGTTGATGCTTGGATGATTCCAAACAAGTCAAGAGTGGAAGAGCTATTTCGAAAATTCGATCCAGAAGACGATGGTGTTGTTTCATTTGATGTGTTTAGATCTGGTTAGTGTTGACTTATTGCACTGATTGTGTGCTAGCGGTGGAGTTTGCAGCATAAGCAGGGATGTATTGGCAATTTTATAGGTGCCGGGGTCCTGCTGGGCATGAAACGTGGCAATTTATAGGTGCCGTAGCTCTGCTGGGCATTTTCGCTTATATTTCTAGGCAACGACCCATCATTCGCTTGTAGAAGTGGCAGAGCGGAGGTCCGTCAGCACTACACCACTAAGCATAAGACTCGTTTGCGTCTTGTAATTTCTGGCAGTCGCAGTTAAGGGTGGCGAAACGAATGTTATACTAGAGTCCGGAGTCCACTCTAGGCGTAACCTACTACCTTCATCAGTGTTTCTCAATTTTTGGGTCTGCATAACATTCGAGTGCGCCACGGAGTTAGAACTAAAATATGTTATAATACAATTACCTAGACATCTAATGGCTACAGCGTGGGAACACTGTGTTCAGCTGAAGGAGACCCACTGACCACCGTAGGGGGACCACTAGCCAACAAACAGTAAAAAGTTGAGAAATGATAGTGGATCCGGATGTGGATGTCTGTAACAAAACCCGAAATCAGCGGAAAACACTCCGAAAACCACAAAAAACAACTACTTTCTGAAACCATCATTGTCCAGATTGTTGCCAAAACCGCCGGCGTACAATAATTTTGAGGCACTGTGTTATTGTTTTAGATCGTTTAACATTGATTTTGGCATCACTTTTTTCATCTTGTCTTAATCTGTAGACAGTTTCGGGGTTCTAGGTCTTGTAAGTCGCTTATACGCTTGTTTTAATATCTACGCTCAGATGTGTATTACGAGAACTGTTCAAAGATTTTCCAGTTGGATGCGAAATATCTGTTTCAAAATGAATGCTGTACAGAAAATGTGGTGTTGCACAATAAAAGTTCCTGAGATTCGATGTAGATCACGGTTACACGAGACTTAAAAAACTGATGTGTTTCCAACCGGCACACGGTACCTGTGTTGCAAATGTAGCTTTGTGTCCCAGTGGCGTAGCCAGCCCAAAAATTTGGGGGAGGAAAATCTTTTGAATCTAAGCGAGCAACAGTATTTTGTTTGGGTCACCACCTCTTCAAGCACAAAATGACAAGATATGCCAGACAACTTGGTGGGGCATGGCCTCCCTGGCTACGCCTATGTTGTGTCCTGCTTTTCTCGCGCTATGAGTTTATAGGACGCGTTGAATTTCACATACAGTTCCCGTTTTTGCGATGTAGGCTTGAATGACCTTTTGTGTCCGGTGACGTCATTGGAAATTCACGCCCTGGCAAAAATACTTGATCCTGGGAGCTCCGGTGCGATTGAGTATTGTGGCTTCGAAAGGGGCATTAGCAATCGCATACTTTCAAGCGGCGATGAAGACTCAGATAACGAAAGACTCATGCCAGACGACTACATTCCCGATATTGTCACTACGCCTCGTGGAAAAAAGACCGATCCGCTCTATGCCAGCGTGCCAAGGTGAAATTGACCGTGTTATTTCTAAAAACATATTTATACCAGGTATGGTAATTTCATGCCAACATAAGCTGTGCTTAAGTGTGGTTCCAAACGTCTTTTGTAAGCCTCACAATTCGGTAACTTGATTTTAGCTAAAAATATTCTATTGTTTTGTGAAACGTTGGTATGTCTTAAGTCCTGAAAATGTTTTTTTTATGTAAGTTTAAACAAAATTTTGTAATGCAACTTCCTTTTGCGGGACAGTTTTTATTTCTTGCCTGTCTTTGTAGTTTTGATTTGATTGTGATGATTCCTTTCCAATTAATAAGAGATGTTTGGGAAAAAGAGGTTACATGTTTTTCTTTTGCTAGGGCTGCATTTTCCAAAGGTCATGCGAATTTTTTGTTTAAAGGGTCATATTGTTAATCTGCATGCGCATGACGTTGTCAACTGATTATATTTCTGAATGTGAAAGTAGCTGTGAGTCTCTTCTCGAGTTTTGTTTTTGATCAAAGCATTGACTAGAAGCCTCTTGGAATGATATTACTCTCAAAATAACAGATACATTGAATTAACGCTACGCCTGGCCGTTTTCGACCATGTTCCAAAACATCCAGCACATTTTCAAATCACCGTTCGGTCAAATATTTCGGTTTCCACCATCTACAAGTTGATTGGTGAAGTTGGTCACGTGACTAGCGGCGAGTTGAATGTGCACGTCAACGCGTAAGTACCAATAGTTGTGTGTGGCGCTTTTTTATTTTAACACTGTGAGTGAACACAGCGAGAACTCGATCTGCTCTTATTTGCTGGAACGCATTGGCTTGCGCGCATTTTTTGCGAGTTTTAACTTTCGTTGAACGTTGTAAGCGGGAGACAACACAAAGATAGTATTTCGATATAATTTTGCNATGCCACTNNCATAAGTTGCACGTTGTGACCGCGTTGTAATAGGCAGCCTTGAAACTAAAACAACTTGCGCCAAAAGTGAACTCATCGGAAACCAAAAGTGAACTCATCGGAAACCAAAAGTGAACTCATCGGAAAGTTGTGGATATGCTCAGTGGCAGCAAAACCACTTCACTGTTTGCGCACAGACTCATGGAATTGTCTATCTTTTCTGACTTTCAGCTACAACTGAAGTATTTACAGTGTCAGTCGGAGTTAGGACTTTTGAAAATCTGCAGAAGCGATGTGTAAATCAAAATTGCAAGACCTGTAGAATGACCAATATGATCCTAGTGTTGTTGACCCGTTGACAAGGCTAATTTGGAAGTATACTTACAATCGACTGAAAAGAAACAGCGGTACAGGAAGAAATTGATCTTTGTCAAAACTTCTAATGATTCAGATTATGTCCTTTACCCAAGCTTTGTCACGTGCGAGTAACGTTAATCTGAAGCAACCCAAATAAAGTTGTTCAGAACCTACCTCATGAAAAACGTCATGTCGTGGTTTGACGTACATCACACCAAAACATATGACGCAATTCTGATCAACTCTTATTTTGACAATATTAAAAATTCTTCAAAAAGTCACAAAATTTGCAGTCGCACTGGAAGCTTATCACTTTTCAGTAGAAATGCTTTACTTTGTGACTCATGAATGATGACTGTGTTTTATCATTTCAATTAAGAAACTGTGATGAAGAAGCACGTCTTTCCGCGGATTGCACCCTGCAAGAGTGCGGATTCGAAGGCGGACCTGAACGGAAGCCCCAACACTTAACTCTTTACTATAACTACGACGTAGAATACAGCGACTGTCCGTTGCTCAACTGCGATCACTACTTCGGGCACGAGAAGCACCCTCTAAATCCTGTCCTTACAGCGTATCCGAAAAAGACGAAAGGCATAACTGACGATCAGCTCCACAACATTTCCAAGTTAATTTCGAAAATTTGATAGCAGTCAACGGCTGCCGAGCCTTTCAGTGCCCAAAGCTAGTCTGTGGAGCTTTTTACCTTAGGTCTGACGGTGGGTGAAACACCGCGGACATCATAAAGGAAATACCACTTTCTGTTCCCTTTAATCTAAAGTCGTACCCCAGGTTTTGTCCGTCGTTGTGCCTTTGCGGTGTTAGTTTATGAACCGGTTTCGTGCCTTTCTGAACACAGGCCTGCAGGCACAGGGGGCAGTTCACCCAAAGTTTTTGACCTCCCCCCGAATTTTGCTGTGTTCAGAAAACTTTTTTATAAAACATGCAACAAAAACCTTGCCCTACTAAAATTATATTTCCCCCCCAACTTTTATGGGCCTGTTGAACAAAGCAGCGGTGTTTAGTGAAACGTTTTGACTGGTTTCGGAAGGAAAATGACGTTTTTTTGAAACGATGTTTTCACAATGTTGAAAACGTAGCGGGCGCAAAAACTGCCGGCCTGGTGCTTCTCGTTTCTGAGATCCTGGACAGTGCAGTGTAAGGTGCATGTTGTGAGCAGAGCCGTGTTCCATTTCGCGTCATTGGTGCTCATTATTATCAGGTGTTCGGAGAACGTTTTCAGAATCTCAGTGCTTGTTTCGCGTTGTTGGAAATTCTGCTTTCGTGCATTACGGAGAACGAAAGCGCGGGACGTTTTTGTGCAGTGTGAGACGACAGTTTTCCATTCAGTAACTATGCTAGAGAACTTCTTCGCTGTTTGATCAATTTTGATTTTTGTTGCGCTTCGTTTTACCGAAAAACGTACAATTTTTTACCTACGTGCTAGATTTACGGCTACAAGCACTGCTCGCACGAATAGTGATGCAAGGTTATCTAAATAAAAACGCCGTGATGCAAACCAGCCCATGCTTTAAAAAACAGTCTCGACTTTTGCAGCTTAGTTAAGATGGACTTCGTCGCAAGTACATGTTTGGAATCAGCTAGGTCTATTGATGCGACAGTGAAACGTTAATAAGCTGAGCAGTTTTAACGACAATGCTCCTGCACGCTTGTGGAAAAGTGGAATCTGATAAAAATTGTATTGGAAAGATTTTTGGAGAAGTTCTGCAAACTAGCCATTCATTGTTTACACATACAAATCGTAACTTTTGTAAAAAATATTGACGTGTTTAAGATGTAAGCACACATTAATTGTATTCTTCGAAAGAAAAAGCTTCGTAACTGCCTGAATTAGCGAAACTGACTCAATCACGCATTGTGTGAAAGATTGACCTTTGTTTGGCGCCATCTAGCTGCTTCGCTTTTTTGCCGCAGAAATCTAATTTTTTTTAATGGTTTTGAGAAAAGCGCAAGATCCGCCAGAAGAGAAACTTAGGAAAAATTCAAACAAGATATTGGAAATCTAATCTACAAGTTATCGTCAGCTAAATTGTGGTCCGCAAATTGTTTTTTTATTAACCTACGTTTAAAATAAACATTTTCGCACAACTTTAAATTATTCTTGAACAGAATAGGTACTTGTAATCCCTTCGATTCTGTTTACAGCCCTTTGCCCTCGTGTCAGTTTCTCTTAGTCTTATTAAAAATCACTTCTTAGACCAACTGGAGCGTAAGTTTATCACGTGTTTTCTTTGACAGAAATCTCTGCTTGACATGTTCAACCATGATTTTCAATTAAAGTTGCGACAACCCACCTAACAAGTTGTGACCTCCTGCGAGTGCTACAGCCTGCTATATGAGTTGGGATAGTCAGTCGTTTAGCCTTTGGGTGACGGGCAGACCCGATTAATTTCGGCGTTTTGCTGTCATATATGTTGGATTCAATCACCTCCGCATCTGACTTCAAATTGCGCACGGCGGCTTAATCTTTTGACGCACTGGTTTCGAGTACCCGCAGTCCCGTCACCACAGGGGGCTTTGATGGGATTAGCCCCCCAAACAAAGCTCCAACTCCCCCCAAATTGAAATATAAAACACTAAATCAGTGGAGTTTTATCAAATTTTAAAATGTCAAGCCCCCTTATTGAAGAGTTTCTGGCGACGGTTGAGTACACGCCGAAGCAATCAACGCGCTTAAACAGCGTCAAGGTGTGTTGTATCAAACACAAGGTATGTTGTATCAAACACAGAAACGCAACTACAGCAACACATTACGTGCACATGCAAAAAGGAAGGACTAAACACGTTCTGCAAAATAAAATGAAGTTTGGACACGAACGAGTATAAAAAATAAGAGACATCAGACGCGGAGCAACTCAACTTCTATCACGAGGCGGCCCTTCATTGAAGGCGCACGTCCACACGCGTTAACACACGTACCAGCTACAAAAGGTGTGTAAAAGACGTGCCCGAACAACACAGTGGTTTACTGCGTCCACGGCCGCTTGTTCGCGCCTGAGCATGCCCGTGCCAGGTCAGTTTTTCTAAGTCACTGCCGAAGATCACGCAGCGCACGACATGGTCCATGGGCGTTGGAAGGATCTTTTTCCAGGGGCGAAAACTCGAGACTAAGAGAAAAAAACATTTTTCTACTAAAACGTTAATGGGAAAATATCAAATTTCAAAATCCACCTTTCTGACGCCCATGTCAAGGGGGAATATCTGGAGTTTCAGATTTGAGTGCAAAAAAGACGTGGAGATAAATGAACGATATTATAATTTTTCTTCAAAAAATAAATTCACCGGCTTCAATATTTGAAAAAATCCTTCACTACAGTTTCACTAACAGTGCTGGATTTGAAGCGCTACAGAGTTGCCCAACACGCCCATATTAATTTCTTCTGGCAAATTATCGTCACGGTTGGGGGGGTTACAACGTATAAACTCAAAATCTCAGCCCAGTTCTACGCAACTTTCGGAGGTATGACGGTAAAGGCAAAAATTATCGTTGGCCAAGCAGATGTGTGTTCAACAATCTGTTTGCAACCTCGTTTCAAACAAATGTTGCATCAGAATCTTTGGCGCCGAACTCATCGCAGGCGCGGCTATCACTGACTTCCGCGTTATCTGGCAACAACGCCCTGGTTTGCCGTTTGCGAACAGTAATTTTCTCGAACACATTCGACGGATAAAAAAAACATTTGGTTACGGCGCAAGGAAGGTTCGACGCGGTACGATTTAGAGCAAGCGACGCTTTACATGGAACGTCAAAGGAATTCGCGCAAGATGAAGACAGACGCTAGTCAGTCACGAACAACAACATCCACAGTAACACGGAAGTAACAGATTCTCGATAGTAACCATCACAGTTGCTGGGCAACGACCATCACGAAGGCCCGGCGGCGACCATGGACGCCTGGACGAAGCCGCAGTGTTGGGGAGTCAACTTCTTGCCGTTGACAACCAGAACAACCGGATTGTGAACGCGAATGCTGTCGAACGAGTAGGTTTTGCCGTCGTGCTCAACGCTGCACTTGGCGAAGTAGGGCTCTGGAATCGCAACCGAGTCGCCGATGATCATGCCTTTCCCCTGCAAGCGAAACAACAACTACAGTATACGTTGGTCCTCCGAGGAGAAGACAAGAAGCGCACCACTTGTCCGCGGGGTTTTTGCGAGCGTCAGGAAGCTGCTGAAGCTTGGTTTTGAACAGCAGGGTGGGCGGCAGCAGCGCTGCTTGCGACTGGTGTTCCCATTTGCCTCTTTCCTTATCCACAACACTGGTGGCACCCGGATGTACGAATTTCAGTCGGAAACCATCGCCTTCAATGAGACGCTTTGAACAGACACTCGTTTTTTCTTGCGATGCACACTGCAGTTGGTTCACGCAGGGTTGTTCTTTACCGTTGCACAGAAGTGATCTTGTGATGTCACCATTAGCAATTTAAAGCGATCTTGTGATGTCACAATTAGCAATTGACAGCGATCCTGTGATGTCACAATTAGCAATGAGCGATCTTGCGATGTCACAATTAGCAGTTGAAAGCAATCTTGTGATGTCACAATTAGCAATTCAAAGCGATCGTGTGATGTCACAATTAGCACAATTAGCAAATTAAAGCGATCGTGCGATGTCACAATTA
>JGI24159J19872_10005265_pt1 | contig 16689 bp, 11 predicted proteins | sample Ectturendosymbi4_FD_19872 | JGI IMG/M metagenome (IMG submission 19872) | reverse complement strand
ATCTACTAGACTGGCTGATCCGTTTGAGCCGTTGAACAGCTCTCTAGCGCAATCGGCGGAGGAGCTTGGGCGTTGGTAAGGCAACTGAAAACTGCTGGTTTTTTTGCGAAAATCGCCAAAACCACCCAGACGCCAAGGTGTTAAGTGTTTACAACAACTAAATGATTACAGTGAGAATAATTTAAAGTTAGTTGATGATTTTCTTGCTAGTCGTTACACTTCATTGACCACAAAAAGTAGTCATTTTTATGGTCCATAACTTTGAGAAACCTTTACCAATTAAAAAAAATTTAGTTTTTTTGGAATCAGCATGAAAAGTTCTATCTGCTAATTAAATTTGAGGAAAATCTGAGATGGTGGGTTGACTTTTCCATTTTTTTGGTTCCTTTGACATAGAATGACCCAGGCTCAAAAGACTCGGAATATAGCTTAGTTTCCAATAAAAACTCGAACGAAATACTACCATGTAGCGGTTGGGGCCCAGGGCCAGGTGACCTGAGCCAAAAGGCCAAAAACCTATTCTGCTTATGACGTCACTCACAAAAGCCCAAAACCAAACAATTTCTTTTCAATGCAGACTCAAAGACTTGCCGAGTCTTTTGAAGGTTTAACAGCACTCTAGCACAATTGGCTAGCAAGCTATGGAGTTGCTAAAATGACTCTAGAAACTGGGATTTCACCAAAAACTACCTGCAGTTAAGGTGTTAATTGTTAGACATGTAATTTTCATTTTTTTCAAGTGTTCTTAAAAACATTAATCTCAGTTTCTATAGTGCTTTATAATTTAAAGTGAATCAGGCCTTAGCTGAAATCTTTACCAACCATGCTAATTTTCCACCTATTAGTTTGTTCATGATTATGTTTTTCATCTTCGTAAATAGTATTTTAAAATAAAAGTTCATCGTGATTGCCTTGAAATGTTATGTGCTTTACCACGGTTAAACCAATTTTGAATGCAGAAATAGTTGTGACATTTGTTTCAAGAGCAAATTTTTTTGCTTACAATGTTTAGATATCTTTCATTTTGCAAAAATCCTTAATGATGCTCTACCTAAGGGAGATTTCTTGTGAAGTTCAAGAAATAAAAAGGTTTCACTGTTCTCGTGTGGTTGCAAACTAAATTCCCTTGTGGATCATTGTAGCCAGGGCTTGAAAAAATGTAAAAATCCTAGGAAGCTTGTCGAAATTTCCCATGGGCTGCAAGTTGAAGACGATCGCCCCTTTATGACGTCGCAAAAGGAATTTGTTTTCTTGAAAATGTTGCACTCAAGAGCCTTAACTATCACAGCATTCATGTAGGTGAACTTGGGTTGATTCAGCCTACTAGCATCGGTTAACAATCAACGTGTTAGCAGTTGCATCGCTGCAGTGTACCACGCTACCGCTTGGTACGCAAAAACAAGATACTGAAAGAGTGCAAAACTGATGGAAGCATGCAAAACCAAATCTTCGCCGCGAAGTAGCAAATTCTCACACTTAATCCTTATTTACACGCTTTTAAAATTTGTGTTTTGTGGGCACTATACAATTTACAAGGAATTTTTTTACTACATTAGAGTTTTAGATAATTCATTTAAGTAATATGGACTGCTTACATGAAGCTTCACAACAATTGCTGGCATTTGGAACACCGTAGCACGGTTTCTAACGACAAACGAAATTGTAGTTTGTAGACCATTGAGATACTTTTAGACAGCAAACTAAAGATATCCTTTGGATGATCAATTTAAACTCTTTGGTGTCCGGCTGCTTTCGGGGATTTTCGGAAGAAAAAACGCATAAACGCANGTGGCTTTGCATGGGAATTTCTCTGGTCCAGTATGGTCTACAGACCCAGTAAAAGTCTCAAAAGACACGGCATGTCTTCTAGTCTGCACTCGAAAAAAAATTTTTTGCTTGGGGGGTGCGGGTTTTTTGTGAATGACGTCATAAGTGGAGGACTTCTAGGTCACCTTAGCCCACTTTGTCTGGTCCTGGGCGCCAACTGTTTGGTGGTAGTATTTCGCTGAAGTTTTTACTGGGAACTAGGTTACAATCCGAGTCTTTTGATACTTTGGAGGACCTGCTGGGGTTTCGGGTTCAAACATTGTGATGTAAGTTAGTAAAAATATTTGACTAATTAGCTGATTAGATAATTAATTTGTTTATTTAAGATCATAAGTTTTGAACCAGAAACGCTAGAAAGTCGATCAAAGGCTCAAAAGACTCGGACTCGAGCTTAGTTTCCAATGAAAACTTCAGTGAAACACTTTAGCCTAACGGTTGGGCCCTAGGCCAGGTAACATGAGCCAAAATGACCCTAAAACTACTTCACTTATGACATCAGTCACAAACAATCCTCATCCCCCAACCAAAAAATTTTTTTCAAGTGCAATCTACTAGACAGGCCGATCCGTTCGAGCCGTTGAACAGCTCTCTAGCGCAATGGGCGGAGCAGCTAGGGTGTTGGTAAGGCAACCGAAAACTGCTGGTTTTTAGGCCGAAATCGAAGTACAAACATATCATATCCCGGTTCTCAAAGTGTTAATAATCTCTCTATCGTGTTATGTGTTATGGCAAGATTGTACTTAAATTGCACAACAGGGTTGAGCAATTCCAATTCTCAAGCCGCGTAATCACAGCATGCTTGCAGGTCCTACACAGTATAAGCCAGTGGTTCTCAACTTTTTGCGGAAGGGAGCCAAATCCAGATCTACGATTTTGTGAGAGAGTGGCACTAAAAAAATTGATGCAAGTCAATTGACACGTTTCGTTTTATTGCAGAATGAAGTCTGCTACAAAAAATATTAGAAGTTTTATTCATAGATGGGGGCCTATGGGGCCATTCTCCCCCCTAACTTTTACAACCTATAGTTGTTTTGTGCTTTGAGGGGCTGTATCCCAAACAAAATAGGGTTGACAGTTTGCCCCCCCAGCTTTTTGGTCTTCCCCAATTTTTGGGCTGGTTACTCGACTGGTTTTATTGAAAGACTGCTGAGAGCCTCACAAAAAGTGCTTGGGAACTGCATGCGACTTTCAGAAAAATGGTTTGAATTTGCTAGTGGTGCAGCATTTGAAGTGATTGTGGTGTCGTGTTTCAAACATTGATTCTTGCAGCCAGTTCGGTGGTGGCGAAATCGTTGTTTAACCGATTTAACCTGTAGAACGATATTCACACGGTATTAAAAGTTTCCGTTGAGTGAGTGTTCTACGCATACATTTTTTGGGCACAAATGCATAGTTACCAGAGTGAGCTTGTGAGTGGACGCTAGTTGGGCACGAGTTGAACATTTTTGCTATAAACTTGATCACGTCAAAGCTTTTTTGCATATTATGTTACTTTCTTCAACAGAAGGTCTGCAGTACTGTAGCCCTAATTATTAAGATTTTTGTGCTGCCTACACTGACTTATACTTGTTGCTTCATCATATAAACAGGCAAAGGTGCAAAAGTCAGCTTTAACAATTAGCATCGACTGTCTGTAAATACATGTTCGTAATGAAGAACTATCCAATTTTCTGGAACAAACACAAAAAAATCACGGTTAAAAAGTGCTAGTTTTGGTATTGGCATCCTTTCATGTAAGCTGTAGCAATTTTATGCTCATACAAAAAAATTAAGCTCTAGCTGTAAGTGTAATGCCATTCCAGAATGGCGTCGTGCTTCAAACATTGATTGTTGCAGCCAGTTCAGTGGTGGCGAAATCGGGTTTTAACCCATCCGACCTGTAGAACGATATTCAGATGGTGTTAAAAGTTTCTGTTGAGTGAATGTTCTATGCATGCATTCTAGGTGCCAGTGCGCAGTTACCGGAGTAAGCTTGTTGTGAGTGGACGCTGGTTTGGGCGCGAGTTGAGCATTTTTGAATGGTACTACATTCCAGAATGGCATTTGGAATGCAATACCATTTTGATTGGTAACCCAGTAAGGCAAACGCTAACCAAAGCAGTCGTACACAGACAAGTATTAATGATCCGAATGTATTCACAAGCTTCCAGCTGATGCTAACGCCACCGTCCACTCTGCTATCTAACGCAGTGAAGTTGGTTCGCATAGACGCACATAGTTTTAAGGACGTGTTGGTCTCAATGTCCTCTGACTACATGTGTCATCATAGCAGCAATATTAAAACTAACAGCTTTCCACCGCCATTACGAGTCTACAAGCGATCAGGTTCACCAAAAGCCAGACCTAGTCTCTGAAGGGTTTTGTAGTCTCAAACAAAGCCAAAATAAACCAGATAGCAGTCCTAAGACATATAGGCTAGACATAAAACCTGCATAACTGATATGAAAAGACATTCGCATAACCTCAACTTAGGCTTTATTCAGCTAAAACGTGCACTTCGACAGCACAGACCACGACTGTCCTAACGAACCATCATGATCAGAATGAGCACCAAATCACGCAAGGGCACCAAACTGCACAAGATTCCTCGAACTGTAAAATGACATCCAATCAGAAAGTGAGCCCATTTCCAGACAGCTTCGATGATAGCCAAGGCTTCCTTTTCAATGCTAGAATAGCGCAACTCACACTTGTTCAACATTTGCGAGAAAAAGGCTACTGGGCGATCCCCTTGTTAGTTCAATGTCGCTGAAATGGCATTGTCCAACATGTCTGTTTCCAATGTAAACGGAAGATCTTCATCAATCACGCCAAGAGTGGCTGAAGAAAGATCTGTTTTTAACGTAGTTAAAGCATGCAATGCCTCATGAATCAGAGGGAACTTTTTCAGCACAACCAATGGTTTGATTTTTTCAGAATAACGCGGGATCCATTTCGTGTAATAGGAGAACATCCCCAACATGCACTGCAGCTCTTTAGCATTACATGGGACGAGCATGTCTAGTACTGGCTTCACACGATCAGGATCGGGCTGCAAGATTCCTTTGGATATGCAATATCCAAGCAAGTTATGGTTTCGGAAGCATATATGCATTTGCTTTCATCTAAGGTTAGGTTGCATTCTTTAACGGCTTTCAGGAAGGTTTAAGATTTTTGTCATGTTCTTCCTTTGTCTTGCCGCACACCGTTATGTCATCAAGATACGCAAACATACCTTTGCAGTCATAGGCAGCTATGATGTCATCTATGACACGTTGGAAACATGCAACAGCGTTTTTTAAACCAAATGCTATGCGTTTGAACTGGTACAGTCGACCATTTGCTTCAAACGCCGAAAATTTCCTTTCTTCGGGTAGCAATGGCACTTGGTGGTAGGTGGATCGAAGATCTAAGCTGGAGTACCAATTATAATTTGCCATGTTGTTTACAATATTCTGCATGCTTGGAAGCGGGTAAGCATCCAGGTGAGTGAATTTGTTTATGGTCTGGCTGTAGTCCACACATAGACACTTCTTACGCTTTCACTTTGGGCTATAACCAATTGGGCACGCCATGGAGAAACGCTTGGTTCGATTATGTCATCTGCTAGCAATTGCGATATTCAAGTTTCAATGAACTCCTGGTCAGCTTTCAAATAGTTTCTTGGCTTGGCAGCTATGGGATGACAATCAGGTGTCATGTTCTGAAACAATCGTACTGGATTTGGGCACTTTAAGGGCTCTAGAACACCAAGTTGCAAAGATTGTTCTGGTACACCAAAGTTAAACTGGACACTTTTATGCAGCTTCAGAAATTCACGGCCAAGTATCACGTCCCACAGGAGGCCATTCATTACAGTGAACTTAACATCAACCTAAGCACAATTACAGAGTTGAGCTGAGCAAATGCCTTTAGTTGCAACAGCTGAACCTTTTATGGCCAGAATAACTTTCTCGACCTTGTTACTTGTCTGCACAGCTAGGTGGGCGTGCCGGATGAAACTTAAAGCGATGTGATTGCTTTAGGCGCCAGTGTCGATAAGACCTTTGGCCAAAACTCCATTAATAAATACATGTACATTTACCTTTTCATCATCAGACTCGAGGAACAGCCGCAAGGTTGCGAGTTGTAAATCTTCAAAAGGCGCAGCTCGAGATTATTGAAGCAGTCGTTGCAGTGAGCAGCACTCTCTTGCAAAATTTCCCTTTTTGCCACATTTGTGGCAGACGCAATTCTTTGCTGGACAATTTCCTCGGGGGTGTCGACGGGCACCGCAGAAGAAACACTGCTGTGTTTTTGTGGCTAGGCATTCCAGTTGGTTAACAAATGTATCAGAACCGGTTGGATTAACAGCTAGAGAATGGTTAGCAGAAACAGCAACAGATGACGAAGTATACGATTGCGCATTTCTCTGCGCATCGTCAAGCGAACGAGCTTTGTCAAATGCAGCTTGAAGTTCAGTCACGTTATCTTTTAAAAGTCATTGCCGGATGTAAGAAGAACAAAGCCCCGTGATGAATGCATCCCGTATTGATGCATTCCTACTTTGAACCGCAGAGACTGCCATGAAATTGCAATTGGCACTGAGCTTTTTCAGTCGCTGAAAATATTCTTCAAGTGATTCACCCATTTCTTGACGGCATGTATTAAGTTTATGCCTCGCAAACACTTCGTTAATGGGTATAGCAGCTTCGAATGTAGGACAATCAGCAATGTACATGCAGACTGAAGTATCCAGAAGACTCACCAAGATGTCGAGCTTGACTTCATCTGCAACATCTTCGATTCTCCGCAAGTAACTCAGCAAGGCGCGCTTCCAGTGCAACCAAATTTTCAAGCTTTCAGACGAGTCGACTTTGACACCAAACACTTGCGGTCTCAGATATTTATCCATGGTATGTTTTAGCTGAATAAATTGATATGAAAAGAGATTTGCATAACCTCAACTTAGGCTTTATTCAGCTAAAACATGCACTTTGACAGCACAGATCATGACTGTTTTAATGAACCACCACGATCAGAATGAGCACCAAATCGCGCAAGGGCACCAAACCGTGCAAGATCCCTTGAAGGGTAATCAATGCACACACAGAAGCATTCCACGAACAGAATGTTTCGCACGCGCTCATCACAAGGAAATTATTGCAGGACAATAACCAAACAAAAATAGATATTAAAACTCATCAGAAACATCAAGAAAATGCAATTCCAATGTTAGAAGCATTTTCTTTCCCCATAAATACACTGTCATACAGTTGTTTCTTATTAAATACATTAAATTTTTAGGGCAACAGTAAAATCTTTGCAATATTCTTTGCACCCTGTATGGTCATAGACTCCCATCAGAAGAGATTTGTAATGAATATGCAGCTCAGACAATGTTTTGCCAGGGCCAGCCAAGCCTTTCGGACTGAAAAAAATAATAAAAGAAAAGCCAGATTTTGACTAGTATTTTTGATTTTCAAAAAATGCCAAGTGCGTCAAAAAAGCCTGAATTTCAAAATTTGGCTTCAAAAATGCCAAATTGGCAACCCTGCATGAGACCACCATTGTTAGGCAGGGGTAATTGTTGCATCACAAGGCCAGTTATTAGACCACCGTAACTGAGCGGGGAAATTTGTGCAGCGTGTTTTGTGGTTTTCTTGCAGTTCTTGGCGAATAATTTGATTTTACTTGACTTGCAGCTGATTAATTTCCCGAGAAGCTCCTTCCCGATTTCCACACTTCCTGCAGCCCTGTTTGCAGCTTAAACAGACTTGTCAAAAATTGGTAACCAAAATCACAAAAGATACATTTGATGAATTGTTCAAATAATGCAGACATATGCTAACTAATTCTAAGCACTGGTTAAATTTTATGCAACCAGAAATGTTGAGAATAAGTGTCTGTCAAAAAAACTTCAAGTATGTTTAATGCAGGAAAACTGGCTGGATCTCATCGTGGGTGATTCATCTATCCAGGTGTGGCCAACAGGTTGATCGCTGAGTTTCAGTTGGTCGATTGCACCTGATTTTGCATTGAATTGACAAGATATCTAGAAAGAACATTTTTTAATCAATATTCCTTTTTATTGCATTTTATGACATGTACTACTTGTGTCTTTATTACTGAACGGTCGATCTTAGTCAAACACAAGTTGGCCACCCCTGATCTGCTCCATTCATATTACACAACATAAAACATCTTTTTGATATGTAAATGAGCATGAATGTCTTGAAATCACTCTTTTTATGTCGATGTTACTGGTTTATTTTACTTATTGTAAGATGAGTTGACCATTGCTTTTTGTAATTATGTTAACCATAAAACGAAATGAATATATTTCAAGGAAAAACATCCTATTGTTTGTTCTGTTGGACAGGTATTAGGTGGCAATCAAGTTAAAACTAAGCAAAATAGACTGCATTAGTTGAAATCTGTAATTTTGCATCAAAACCTCTCACCAAATTGGAAGCTGGATATAATGCTGGTTTTCTTATCATTTACTGCAATTCAACTTCAAGAAATCATCCTCTGTGCTTGTGTTATTCTTAAAAGTTGTTGTTGGTTTTCTCAACAGAAATTACCTGATCACTAGTTCAAGCTGATTATGGAAACACAAATGTGACCACTCAATTTTGTTTTGAAATCCACTTAGAAATGGAATTTCAAAGTCAAATAAAAAAATATTCAATTGGAGCTGATGAACTTTTATCTGCAGTTACTTTTTGTCCATATGAATCAGCATGCAACTTAATAGCAATTGCGAGCACAACATCACTGTCAATATTTTCAGTCAATCTTAATGTTTTAAGCAAAGGCAATCAAACAACAGAAGTTTCTGAAAACCTGGCTTGTTTCAATCATGTTGGTGAGTATGTAGAAAAATGTTTATTCTTTTATTGTTGCTTGTAGCTTGCAAAACAGGTGAGCAGCCTGAGGTATGAAGATCTGAGAAACTTACAAGAAAGTTTAATTAGATTTTCTTCCCAATACAGAGTTTTGTAATGTTTATAAATGCAGTGAAATCAAGTTGATGTTTGCACAACAAATACTTGCCCCTATATACTTGGCAAGCTGGTCAGTCAAAAGTTTAATTGCTGCTAGGTCATTGTAAGACCTCCAATCATACCATGTAGTCAAAATGACATGCTTACTACAAACTGCACACATTAATGACACACTCTTCCTTACTACAAACTGCACACATCCCATTGCGTTCTTTGACTCAACACTGCAGTTCCTATATAGTGTAGTGCTAAAATACTATGATTTTTGCATAAAGGAAGAGTGTGCACAGAAACACTATAGATGCAAATTTAATTTTGAATATAGTTAGTTACAGTTAGGTGAAGTAACTATATTTGCAAATTTTTTAAATCAAGTAATTGTAATTGAGGTTGCGGTAATTTGTCCATGAATGGTGTAAAAAATTGTTTTTTTGTAATTTGCAATATGCTTGTCACAGCAATGTTCATAGGCTATAGTTTGAGTAAGCAAGACTAGATAATAAATTACAAAGTGAATTCCTTGGTAATGGAATTTGTTTGCACAAAGAGGAACTTTCTTGGGAAACTTTTTTCTTGCTCAGTGATACTGATAAAATGTAGCAAGGGCTTCCTCAAAAATATTTAATACATACTGAGCTTAAACACATGCTGAACTTTTAACTGAAATGTAAAGATGGAATTCAAGTTATTTAGGTTTAGCTGAACTTTTTATTAAGTAATTATAATTATACTTGTAACTGAAGGGTTTTGTAGACATGCGGTTGCAATTGACAAAACATGATTGGCTCCATCATTTGGTAGTGTTCTACAATTAGTAATAGTGTTAAAACTGGTTTTTGCTTATTTTAGGTAATATTGTGCTCACAGTCAAATCAAAAACCATCAGAATAACATATGTAGGTTGGTTTGGGTCATTTTTCAAGCTTCTCTAGCTGTGGAACACATGCATTTGTAAGTAAAAGCAAATCTGTGAACTAATTGCAGTGTGCAAAAATTGTAATAACTGCCTTGGTTGATGATACCTTTGAAGACAAAACAAGAAACTTAATATAGAATCTTAATATGTCTCTGAAGTGGGGATGTAAACTTCATCTTTTCCACATATTTTTTCAGCTGTTCACCTCAATTTAGCATAGTTTTCCTAAAAAAATCACTGACATGTTAAATCAAACTGTTCGCGCGAAAATCAAGCTGTTTACACGTGCTTTGCAAGTCCATAGCTCATCAGTCGATTGCGCTAGGGAGCTGTTCAAATCCTGTATTGATTTCGTGTAAGTCACTCTACATTATCATATAAAATCATCAGAGCAATTGCAACTCGATCGTTCTTCTCCACAGTGATATCGCAAGTATATTTATAACGCTGTCATTTTTGATAGACAGCGCTCAACAGACGCAGTTGTGCAGCTGATTGTCAGCTTCGATTTTATAAATGTATGTACGTATGGATAAACAGCTCTCATTGCTGTATGGCTGACATTTGCTGAATGTTTGACAAGCTAAGTATCTTTTCAGTCCCATGTTCCTAAGAACAAATATCGATTGCTGTGTAATACATGCGCTGTGAACAAAAGCAATGATAATTTGGGAATATTTTCTTGTGTGTTTTGACAATGAGGTCAATACCACTATCTATTCCAAATAGTTAGTTGCACTAGGCTACTAGCCCTACTATTCAAGTTTGACTGATTGGATTTTAGGTAGAGCTCGATCGATAAGGCTTTTTGGGGCTGATACCGATGTTGTTATTTTTCACTGCCGATGACCGATGCCGATATTTTGCAACACTTATACCACAGTTGAAAGACAATACTTCAGTTCGATGAAGAAACATATAACATGGAATTCTGTGGAAAACTGGGGCACTAAGATAGTCAAAAACCACGGATTTGTTCACAGGCAACCATCTGCTTACCGTGCAAAACCTGGGAGCAAATGCTACGTCATAGACCGGTTTATTGGGACGATTGCAGAGTGTTCTGAATATTGCGCACTGATTAATGGTGATGCAGTCGAGGTGGCTGCATGTCGTCAGGGACAATACAGAGAATTTGCGTCAATTAATCATAGATGAAATAGTAACTTGGATTGGCGAACACTCTGTGCAGAAAACTAACGTAGTGGCTTTTATGAGCAAATATTGCCGATATCCTGTATATCAGCAGAATTTTGCTGAAATAATTCTTTGGCAACATCACAAAATTTATCGCTCGATTTCTAGTCTTAAGAGAAAGTGTAGTTTTATGCTGAAAAGTGATATCAAAAGCTGCCCTATCACGACAGACACCATTTTTCCAGGCTAAATGTCCCACTCAACACAAACATATGTATTCAGCAGTCAAGTGTTTTCTACAATAAACAGTGGGCATTAGTATTTTACAAAATTTCTTCTAAGAACAAAATCAATAGCTGGCACCCAAGAAATTGCAGTACTTCACTTATTCCAGTTGACTAATCTTCACCATGGAACAATTTCTGGGTTATAAATTGCTCACACTAAATACAGACTACCCTTCTTTTCTTACTTAAAGCCCACCTGTCATTTTCTAATTTAAAAAAACTGCTAAATCGAATTAATTTTAGTATTTGCTTCCACATGCGATGGTGTTGCAAGAATAACTACTCTGGTGTGATTGAGGCATAAATTTTTGTTTGTAGAGAAGTTCAAAGTCGCCAATGTCTAAAAAGGTGTATAAAGAAGTTAATTTCCCCCTAGCAATAGGTTTAAAAGTAATCAGAAGTAGAATGATTTGACCTTTCACCAATCTTTACTGCTACTATGCAGTGATGAAACTGGCAAAAGTGGACTCCGTCACACATGTCACATTTTAATGTCACACACGTCACGCACTTATTTTAATTATTATCTTAGCTGTGCAGTAGTTACAAATTCTAGATTTTATGTGTAACCTCTTTTAGTCTATGATATGTTTTTGCAGTGAAGTAGCCCTATTTCACACAATTCTTGTGATATCTCATTGCAGGTAAAAAGTCACTTCCAAAAAATGTCACACATGTCACGTTTCTTTTAATAAGAAAATAAAGAAAATGTAACATTGCAGAAAAAAAAATTTTTTTTTTTCAAAACAAGTAATTATGAAGTAGTTTCCCACTGATACCAAAACAAAATTTCAGAAATGCACCAATTAAAAATTATATTGAAGTATCTTCAAAAAACTTGTCAAAATGTCACATATGGAATCGCCCTGGAGCTATGTGGTTGATAAGACAACCGGAATATGCTTGATTTTAGCCCAATTTCCAAGTAAGATATATTCNTATCCTGGAAAAGAACGTGTTTAATGAGACCTTTTTCATTCACACCGTCATGCTGCTACTACCCTTGCTGTTGCTGTCTACACTGCTGCTATGGGCGTCGGAAAGGACCCTGGACTTTGAAATTTGCTACCTTCAATAGAAAAATGTTTTTCTCTTAGTTTTAGAGTTGGTAAAATGAGATTTCACCATTGTTGGAACACTGGAAAATGTTTTGTCACCTTATGGAACAATCCACTATTGGTCTCCACTTAAAAAATCCTTACGACAACTATGTATGTTCATATTAACCAGATCTTGTGCTGCCCTTTAGCCCAGTTTCTAGACTTGCGCTTGATTCATCGTCTTTTGCAAGCTAGACACTCCACCACGGCGAGTAGTTTGGAATTTTGCTATTTTGCTTTCACCTTACACATACAAAGGTCATGGACCCTCAAAAACCTGTCTGTGGACTCTGGTTAGAACCACTGGTTTACAACATTTCTCTCCAAGTACCACCACACCTAGCTACGATGCCACAGCCTTAGCAGTGATTTAACCACAGAAACATCAGAGATCCATTGTTGCGGTCTGGCATGGTAACTCATAGCAATCACACTTGGTTGTGTTATCAAGAGCAATGTTTTTAGAAAAGTAATTCTAGCTTTCAGGAAATTTGGCAAAACTATTAGTATCTAGGAAGGGACCGGAGCCAGAGCTATCTCTCAAATAGCCGCAGCTCCAGCTTCAAATTTTAATCTGAGCTCCAGCTCCCTGCAAATGCCTAGCTCCAGTTCCATATCCTTGGTTACATGTAGTTTAGGTAATAAACAAGTAACATCTAAATAAGTAGAACAACGTGAGAATACATGAAGTCTTTGACATTTTGCTGAATTTGTCTTGCCTTTCAAAATTTGAGCCATGGCATATTAGTAGAGGTTGGTGAAACAAGAGATTCAAATGGTCACTGACTGGAATGGCATAAAGGAGAATATTGTATCATAATACAAAGGTTTGCAGTTTGCATTCAATGATAGACTTGAATTGTTTTAGTTATAAAAATTGGTGAGATTGTTGTTTCAAAATATGTTATGCCCAAATAGGTGAAGAACATGAGATTTGACATGATGTCACTTAATAATTCAGGCTCTAGCTTTGCAGCCAGCTGTATTAGGAATCTCCTTGCAATGATTCAGCTTGTACTTATCATTCAGCATTATAAAGCCACAACAGTGACCCACACCAAGCGCATCGATTGCAATTTATTGCGTAAGGAAACTAGTTTCATGTGTTACACATTTTCAGTCCTGCGCAAAAGTCAACATATGAAACAAAAGAAAAAATTACACACTGTTGAGTAATTTTTTTGCGTAATCTTTGCACTGTTGCATAATCTTCAATTTTTGCAATCTTGAGTTTTGATCTTAGCAACAGTGCGTAATTTTTTCTTTTGTTTCATATGTCGACTTCTACGCAGGACTGAAGATGTGTAACACACGAAACTAGTTTCCTTACGCAATAAATTGCAATCGATTCACTTGGTGTGGGTCACTATGTGGCTTTACAAATAATGCTGGATGTCGCTTGAGTTTCACTTAGATTTCTGTGAAACGTTTTTAGCAATTATATTTTTCACAGGTGTCAACTGCTTATCTTGGTCGCCACAAACAACATTTGCATTTCGACCACGACTCTTGAAACTTGCTGCTGGAACTGAAGATGGTAAAGTATGCATAATAACTACTGATCTGAAGGAGGACAACTCCAAAGTAGTGAGTAACTTATGTTTTATTGTGTAATTTTATGTGAATAACTCTAGGTGTCTACATTTTAGACACCTAATGTTATTGAAATAAATAATAACATTGAGTGTCTATAAGGAAATATTTTCAATATTTTATGCACTGTGTGCTACTCATTGATCAGTTATTTTCAGCTTCATAATAAACAATATTTGCAGCTAGAGACAACAAAGCTGTATTACATGGATGTTTGTAATTTTGGTTATGGTTGAGCTCAAACAATTCAGACCAAAATACCTAATTTGGAAATGGTTTGCATGCAGAAACATGCTTTGGATAGCATTATGCTATTGGTAATTGTAAAGAAAGAGTCTGCATTATTAAAGTTTACATGAAGTCAGATCCATAATTTATGAGCTTGTGAATTTCTGGTCAATGTATTAACACCTTCGCAGCTGAATTAATTCAAGTGGTTTGCGTGAAATCACACACTTCGCACATGTCTTTGCACCAGCATAACTCCAGCACCAAATGCGCTAGAGAGCTGTTCAAATGCTCAAAAGACTCAGCAAGTGTTCAAGTCTGCGATGAAAAATATATTTTGGTTTTGGGTTTCGTTTTTTTGTGAGTGACGTCACAAGTGGAATACTTCTACGCCTTTCTGGCTCACTTCATCTGGCACTGGGTCCAAACTGCTAGATGGTAGTATTTCGCTCAAGTTATTTTTGCAAACTAGGCTGAAATCTGAGTCTTTTGATACTTTGGATGACTAGCTGGGGTTTTGGGTTCGAAAGTTATGATCTAAAATAAACGAATTAATTGATTATCTAATTATGGGATTAATCAATTATTTTGTTCATTTTAGATCATAACTTTTGAACCAGAAATGCTAGAAAGTCAATCAAAGGCTCAAAAAACTCGGATTCTAGCCTGGTTTCCCATGAAAACTTCAGCGAAATACAAGTACTTCTGTCTAGCAGTTGGCCCTAGGCCAAGTAACATAAGCAAAAAATAGTGAAAAACCTACCTCACTTATGACGTCACTCACTAAAAAAAACCCAAAACCCAAAATTTGTTTTTTCATTGCAGACTAAAAGACTTGCCAAATCTTTTGAGGGTTTGAACAGCTCTCTAGTGCAATCGGCAAAGGAGCTATGCAGTTGGTAAGGCAACCGAAAACTGTTTGTTTTAGGCTGATTTCAAAGTAAAAATATATCGTTCACTGGCAGCAAACGTGTTGCAGAGTTTTGAACAGCAAACCCCCTTTGATGTGACGTATATACATCTTTAGTATTTCCTCTAGTTTTTTTTCTCTTTCAGCATGCGCGTCAGCATGGTTGGCACCAGTTAAGGCAATATTCATGCACTATAATGTCAAAGAAACATTTTTACCCATTCTGTGTTGTTTTTGCTATACTTTTCCAGAATTACCAGAAAACTATGAGAACAAGCACTTCCATTGCTTGAATTGCAATAATGGTGTTGATTCTAATTTGGATGATGCATTTGTTCAAAACAATTCATCATATGTTCTCTTCATAACCATTTCCTTAAAGATAAAGTTGATTTTCTGAAAATGAATGAGTGTATTTAGACATTCTGCTAATTGTGTTTAAAAAGTATTTATATGGGACCTGTTATACTTAAAATTATTCTTCTTGTTGTACTGACTGGACTAATATGTAGTTTTCTTTGTTGTTACAAACTTGTTTATTTTTTTAGTTGTAGACTTGAGAAACAGAGCTAAAAAGATAGAGCTGAAGTGAGAGTTGAGCTTACAATCCCAGCCATTATAATAGTACTTTCTGCCACATTACAATATGAGTCAAACATTTATTATAAATAGGTCAGAGATAATATGTGAATATGTATTGTCAGTGGAGGAGGATCAAGCTTGCTGTGTTGGCAGCACAATCACTGAGTATGGGCATGTACAGTACACCCTTATTTTGCTAGTTGTGCTGCAAGCTGCTTATTCTTGGTGTCACTTCACAGAATCAACTATTTTTTCTATTGCATGGATGTTTCCTGTAGCTTCGTTATAATGAATTCATCCCCTCTGTGCAGTCATGATGAGGAAAATAATATAGTTTTAATTACGATGTTTTTTGTGAGATCACAGATTGTGAACATCTGAAAATTTCAAAAATTGGTGCTTATGATAAGTGGTATACCATGTTAAAACCCGAACCTCCTGTGTTAATGTGCCTAACATACCTACTGTCCCAACTGCCTTTACTCAAGATAACTGGAATTGTCAAGAAGCACTGTAAAGCTATGAAGTGGGCTGTTTCAATTTGCTTCATATAAAATTGCTTTACTGAATGAATATTTGTCAGTGGTAATGAGTTGTTCCCATAATATATTTGAATGCTTTTAAAAGTCCCATGTTTACTTTGTTTATTTTGTGCAATGGTTTTTACTCATCGTGATAACATTTGCTTACCTTTAGAATATGGTCAAGGGCTGGCTGGAGAGTAATCTATAAAACTATTGAAAATGAGTAAGGACAGTACTCTTCAACCTTTTCATCATCGTGGAACCCCTGATATAGTTTTGCATTTGTCATGGAATCCCCATTAACAAAAGTTTTAAAAACACGAATTGTAAGAAAATTATACACTTCGTTATTAGACATTTCAACAAATAAACAGTACAGAAGTTAAAAACCAGGAAATTTAATGACTTGGTGTTTTTGCGTTTCTTGAATGTAGCTGCTGCATTTAGAATTTGGTCATGCAGCAAAAAGAACCCATATTTCAAATATGTGTCATCCCATTTTCTAAGAAATCGATAAGCAAATTTTTAATAGGAAATCAATTTCACGTAAAATTACGCATCCTCAGTCCTGAAAATTGCAAGCGGGAAGATAGACTACGGCCCCCAAAATGTGACAA
>JGI24159J19872_10005263_pt1 | contig 16691 bp, 8 predicted proteins | sample Ectturendosymbi4_FD_19872 | JGI IMG/M metagenome (IMG submission 19872) | reverse complement strand
TCTTTTGAGCCTTTGATCGACTTTCTAGCATTTCTGGTTCAAAAGTTATGATCTAAAATAAACAAATTAATTATCTAATTAGCTAATTAGTCAAATATTTTATCTAATTAGTCAAATATTTTATCTAATTAGCTAATTAGTCAAAAATTAATTATCTAATTAGCTAATTAGTCAAATATTCCCCACAAGATGTTATAGACATACGATTAAGATAGGTTGGATAAAAATGAATGAAAGACAATGCCACAATATCTGATAATTGTTTAACTAAGCTACACACAATTTTAAAATTGAAATAATAAGATGATAGTCAGAAATTAGGACCTAAAAACATCATTCTTTTGGATAAATAAAGTTTATTTTGCTATTCCAACAAACAGTAAAGATACACATACATATTTAATTGCAGTTATTCATAAAATTTGTGTTCATACAAAAATACTAGAACAGTACATTCTAACAAATGCAATATAGAAGTAAATTACATGAACATCAATTGATGAATTCTTCTTTGGTGAACGTCGCCAAACTGCAAGAATGTCATGAGACAAGCACCATGTAAATGCTGAAAGAACTGGGTCATCACTGAAACTAGCTGTCAGGGATGAATACTTCTGCCATTTGATTCCACTCAAATCCGCCTGTCAGAACATTTAAACTCAGATTTAAAATATGCCTGTAGCACATAGCAGAGACATCTGTTAAACATCAAAGAAGCAAATAATGCCTTGTCTCCACAAAGGTTACACAAGTGAATCAGAGAAGAAATTTTTTGAGGAAATCAGTTTCATGTGACACTATGCATCCTCATAGGGATGGGCATTTCAGAATAGTTTACTATTCCAGAATAGCTAAAACGAATCAAGAATACCAAATCCTATTATATTTTATTCCTACAATGCGTTGTACTGGAGAAGTGAGACCTACTAAAGAAGGTCGTCTACTCAAAAACCAAGGAGGCCCACACAACACACTTTCCTTAACATGTTTGGAGCCAGTGTACAAGTATATCATACTTTGAAATCATGCATTGAGCTGCAAATTTCATGGCACTCTGCAACTCCATAACTCACCAGTCAATTGTGCTAGAGCTATCTGGACCCTCAGAAGACTCAGCAAGTCTTCCAGTTTGCAACGAAAAGGAACATTTTAGGTTTCAGTTTTTTTGTGGGTGGCGTCATAAGTTAGGCAGATTTCAACCTTTTTGGCCAAGTTTATTGGGCCCTGGGACCCCAACCACAAGGTGGAAGTCTTTTGCTCAAGTTTTCATTGGAAACTAGCTGAAATCCAAATTTTTTAAGCCTTTAATTGGCTTTCTAGGGTTTCTGGTTCAAAAGTTATTATAAAATTACCAATTTTTGGTAAATTTGTGGTAAAATTATCAATTTCATGGTTTTTTGACCATGATTTTTGCACTAGAAACACTAGAAAGCCAATCAAAGGCTCAAAAGACTCAGATTTTAGCCTAGTTTCCATTAAAAGCTTCAGCGAAATACTTCCCTCTTGCAGTTAGGGCACCAGCTCGACAACCTTGGCCAAAAATGCATAAACCTATCTCATTTATGACGTCACCCACAAAAAATGAAAGTTATGGCTTAAAAACAATAAAAAACTGATAATCAGCTAATTTTAATGATAGGGGAATAATTAATTAATTTGTTGTTTTTAGGACATGACTTTAAACCAGAAACGCTTGAAAGCCAATTAAGGGTTCTAAAGCAGTTTTACCCAAAACTAGCTGAGGTCATCCGGCTCTGAACCCTAACCACTAGAGCAGGGATTCCCAGCCTTTCTCTTACCATGTACCCCTTCAGCATTTCAACAGATGAACATGTACCCCAAAAATTTCTCATGACAATTTTTTGTCATGATAAATCGCGGATATATTTAAAAATAAGCATCTAACTACTTTTTAAAGCAATGTTTGCTGATTTAGGTATAAATATTTGGAAATAAGAGATATGATATATATTCCCCTTCTATTGCTAAACTTAAATGTCCCCTTCAGATAGGCAAATGTACCCCAGGTTGGGAACCTTTAGTGACTAGAGGGAATTTTTTGACTCCAGCCTTTGTTGGAAACTAGGCTATAATCTGACTCTTTTGATCCTTTGATTGGCTTTCTACTATATGTGGTTCTAAAGTTGTAGACAAAAAACAACAAATTAATTATTTAATTATGGGATTGATGGTTTAACCAGAAATGCTAGTATGCCAATCAAAGGCTCAAAAGACTCAAGATTATAGCCTAGTTTCCATTAAAAATTTGAGTCAAAAATTGGTTCTTACAGTTGGGGCCCAGGGCCTGATGACCTTGTCCAAAAATGGCAAAACCTACCCAACTTATGACATCACCCACAAAAAAAACAAACTCCAAAACTTTTAAATTTTTTTTCAATGCATACTAGAAGACTCACCGCATCTTTTAAGGGTTTGAACAGCTCTCTACCTCAATCGCCTAATGAGTTACAGAGTTACAAAATGGTGCGAAAAATGTCAGATTTCAAAGTTCGAATTTTCGTACACCGGCAGCCAACATGTAAAAGTCCAATATATTTTCTTATGGCTGTCAGTCATTTCAAATGAAAATGTGTTTCAACAGTCAAATAGTAAAAATTTTATTTTCATTAACAGTCAAATATGTGCAGAGGTAATAAAGACAAATGCAAAAATTAAACTGCATGAACCACAAACTAAAGGTGCATCATTGTTGCATTATTAAATTCTTATGGCTCCATCAGAGTCTATCTGCAACTTTCCAGTCTAGCCCATTCAATTGTAAAAGAAGTCCACAGGAAAATACCCAAAAAATATTGTCCTTCTAAGAAATACAAGTGTCCTGTGAAAGTATGTTGAAGCTCAGTCTGCTGCTCACTGATGCCCTTTTGTCTGACCCAGAAAGTTAGTGTCTCATCTTGTTTTAAAGTTCATCCATGTTTCGGGTGAGGGTCTGAGTTGAGGAAACCCTTAGGAATTAGTGAAGATGTTCATTAGTAAGACAACTCGTGTGTGATGTTTTGTGTAGCTTCATCAAAGAGAAGTTGTTCACACAGGTATGTGCTGAACACCAAGAACATCAGAGCAGCTTGGGCATTGTATCATGAATGAAACGTCTCAGCAGTGCCCACAGAATCATATTTTGCTTTCAGCATGTCACTGCATTGGAGCTCAATCAGTTCTATTTGTATGTTTGAAGGTGTGCTTTCCACAACAACTGTAATTGGGTTACTGAGCAGCTAGAACCTAATTCTTTGCACTTCAAAATTGGCAAATACGTATTTGAAGTCAGCTCTCAGTAGGCTGAGTTTTGCTGCAAACTTTGCATGGGGAGCACAGAGGTAGAGACCTACCCTGTCATGTTGCAGCAAGGGAATGGCTTGACACGTTCGCTGCTAGTCTAAGAATATATCATACCTGGAAATTGGGGAAAAACCAGGGATATTTCAGTTGACTTACCAACTGCACAGCTCCTCAGCCGATTGCGTTAGAGAGCTGTTCAAACCCTCATAAGATTCAGCAAGTCTTCCAGTAAGGGATGGGCATTTCAGAATAGTTTTAGTCTACTATTCTGGAGTTATTCCAGAATAGCTAAACCAAATCCAGAATACCAAATCCTATTCTGTTTTTTTTCCTACATTGCATTTCCCCTGAGAATTGCTAAAAAAACGTCGTTCACTCAAAAACCAAGGAGGCCCACACAGTACATTTTTCTTAATCTGGCACTGGAAATCAACAATTTATCATTTTATCACACAAATGATACATTTTCACAACATTGAACAACAATTTTTTATATTTTCATGCAGTGGTGCATTTTTGCAAGACAAAAGTGGTTATACCAGGAAAGACCAGATTTTGACAATATTTTTTAGAATAAAACTCATTTTTATAGGCTATAGGTGTCCTTAGACCCAAACAAACTTAGCTAGTGGTCTAGCACAACTACAAACGACTTCAGCTAATTTCATACCAGTTACTGACATAAACTGCTTTATCGCATAGGATTCCAGAATCTTAAACCGAAACTACCCATATGAGAAAAGAGTACGGTTAATAACAGTAATTCGCATAAAGCGGACATTCGAATGGACATACTCTTTTCATTTGTAAACTTAAATCACATAGTTAACTTCGAAGAGTGCAACGTGCACTGCTCAGATGATGTGAAACCTGAGTGCCATTTATCCGCAGCAACTGTTGCCGAAATGACTCCCTTCACCGACGTGCCAAAATCAACACCACACATTCAACTTCTGGCTTCCGCACATTGTGCCCTGTCTCGTGTCTCAACCATACGGGTGTGAAGCTTTGTCGTTAAAGTAGCACTTTTAAAGTTGATTTTATGGCATTGGGTAACCACCAGAGGCTTGCGACTAAAATACGTTTGCACCAGATGTGTTAAATTTTCTATAGAACAAAAAATGCGCATCTGTACTGTGCCCCAACTCCAAATTTTAGTTTTATTTCCTAAGCACCGAACACAGTACACTTCACAGTTTAAAATGCAGATATATGTCATACATTGCGCTGTGGACAATGCACTAGTTCAACTTCGTTACTTGTTTGACTTCACTCTTTTTGTTTTTTCACATTAATAAGATTCATATGGTGAATGCCTTAACCGAACGATACATAATAAACACCATTGGGATTATTAAATCTTTATGGTGCCATAAGCTATCAAATCAGTTAAGTCTTTACGTATCAGAACCAAGAGATTTTTAGAACTTCTTGAGGCATTTCAATATTCCGCAGTTCTACAAATCTTCATACACAGCAGCAGTGAGATATTAACGTGCTCCTGCAGAGCATGTATAGTCCAAAGCAAGCAGAAAAAACGGCCGCAAATGTGAGAAATGTTGCACGACTAATACGGGCAATTATTACATCACACACACAGTGTGCACATTCAAGATAACATGCAATGCAAAGGCTGCCACAACTTCGAATTTACATTTCAACTGATGACCGCTGGTTTGGTAAACACTAAAGGATTTCAGAATTTAAAATACTGTATCAGGAGCCAAGGACTTTTAGAACATCTAGAAGCATTTTTATATCCCACAGTTCATGAAATCGCCATGTTGAGTTTGTCAAGCTACAGATACCAACGGTGTCAAATAGCACGCATCTGGAGCGATTTGCTTGTTTTGTAATAATCGTGTACAGTGTTAGAATGGAAATACTGTTGCATGTTCCAAAATACATGCATTAGAAAGCTGCAATGGCAGGATCTAATACTTGATCAGCATAACTGCCGAGTACCTACGGCACAAGGAGGCCTCTGATAACAGTGAAACGATGCGCCGCTGTTTCCAAATGAAATATCTACATGTTTTCCGTGATCCCAGGTTGGTGGTAGTAAAAAAATCCTTTAGAAGCTGATGCGGCAAGTTATACAAAGATTTTTCCAAGCCATTTGTGCAAGCAAAGGTCACTGCTCATTTGCAGTTTTCCTCTCTCCAGGCACTCTTCTAGCCGACACGTTAACAGAACGACTACAAGTGATGTTAAAACGTGCAAGAAACAATGCTCTCAATGACTTACAAATGCATGTAGTCAGTTAAGTAACTTCAGAAATCACTGCGTATATCATGTCTCAAAAAAGCCTATATGATGAACTGCAAAATGTCAGTGTATGCACAATAGTGCTAAGTTTCCACTTACCCACGTGGTGTAAGAAAGACACAGGGAGTGGACTGAAAAAATGTCTGTGTGAGCATACTTACTTAGTGTTGTTTCCATATGGTGAAGAGCAAAACGCACATGAATGGACTGAAAAAATGTCTGTGCATGCGCACTACTGCTCTTGTTGTCATGCAGTTCAAGAGAAAAACACACAGGAATGGGCTGAAAAAATGTTTGTTTGTGCACATTAACTTTCATGTGGTGGTATCAAGTGCACTGCTGATGTTGTGGAAGATCTAAACAGAATCCAATTACCTGGTTTAAATTAGCATTTTGGATGTGGATAGATCAGGATCCGCATCCTAGATTCGGTATTCCTAAATGTCCATCCCTACTTCTAGTCTGCAATGAAAAAAATTTTTTTGGTTTTAGGTTTTTTGTGAATGACGTCATAAGGTAGGTCTTTGGCCATTTTTGGCAGCTGGTACCTGACCTGGACCCAACTGCTAGATGCAAGTTTTTCGATGAAGTTTTCAATGGAAACTACATTAGAATCTGAGTCTTTTGAGACCTTGATCTACTTTCTAGCGTTTCTGGTTTAAAAGTTATGACCTGAAAACAACAAAATTAGTAATTATCTCATGATTGGATAATTAATTAGTTTGTTTCTTTTAGGCCATAACTTTTTAACCTGAAACCCCAGCAAGTCATCCAAAGTATCAAAAGACTCAGATTTTAGCCTAGTTTCCAATAAAAACTTGAGCTAAATACTACCATCTAGCGGTTTGGGCCTAGGGACAGATAAAATGGGTCAAAAAGGCCCAGAACGACTCCACTTATGACATTACTCACAAAAAAAAACAAAACCAAAAACCAAAAATTTTTTTTCATTGCAGACGTGAAGACTTGTCGAATCTTTCAAGGGTTTGAACAGCTCTCTAGCGCAATTGTTGGCGGAGATATTCCCACGTAAAAACACTTGCAAACTGCTGGATTTTAGTCTTAGCCTACTGGAACGGAAGTTGTTAAGTTCTTGCTACGTCTATGTCTCCTACATGCTCAGCTTAGTATTATAGGCACTCACTGCAGCATACATGTCTGGGATGATGTGCCCCCAACTCTGCAGCTGCAGTTTCATTGAATTGAGGTAGCAAGAGATGTCACACAGAGATGCAACTTCACACAGGAACTTTTTATGTCAAAGCTTTACAGAGTCTTTCTCTTTGTTTTCCATGAACTGACCGATCTCTATGTGCAGCTCAAAAAATCCTTTTTAGCACCTTTTCTTGGCTGAACCAGTGTGCCTCTGTGTGATGGGGAATGTCACCATGCTCTGACTTTGACTCCTCCAGAAACGTCTTGAACTGACATTGATTTAAACTTCTGGGTCTTATGAAGTTAACTGCTCACGTTATCATGCCCATTACATGCTCCATTTAAGGCTTTGCTACACAACGACTTTGGTGTATAATGCCAACATAAACTATCAGCTCACCAAACGTTCTTCAGCATTTTGTTCCAGATATTTGTCACCAATCCACTTCTGTGCCCGCACATCATAGGTGCTCTGTTTGCTGTCAGTCCTACAAGTTTATGCCAAGGCAGCCCCATTTCATTTAAACATCTAAGCACTTCTTCATACAGGTATTATCCTATGGTTATGCCATGCATTGGACATTATCCCAAAAACGCTTCCTTTACACATAGGCTTGAGCTGACCCCATGGATTGAAATTGACAGCTGGGCAATGCCAGATGTGTCAATGCTTTCATCCACAGCAAGAGAGTATAACGTGATGAAATATTTTCCCTTTGTCACAAGCTGATCTTTCAGATCACCAGAAAGCTACTGTATACATTCATCAATGGTGTTACTAGTCAGGCTCGCATTAGAAAACAGTTGCCTTTTTTCTATGCACACTCCATCACAAACTGTTAGCATGCAATGTTTTACAAACTCTTTCTCAGTAAAAGGACAGGCTGATTTTGCAAACTCTTCTACCACAATAAAACTGGCTGTGACAGCAGCTTTTGCTTTGAGATTTGGCTTTGGTGAACAAACCTGCTGGGACTTAAGACTTCTTTCAAATTCTTCTACCTTCTGTAGCTTTTGTCCATGTCCATATTCTTAAATTTTTCTTTGTCTTTGCGTTTCAGCAACATTTCATAATGCCTTCTTATGTTATATTCTTCCATTACCAACACACTATCTCCATACAGATGACACACAGGTCTTTTGTTTACGTACATGCAGTGGCGCATCTAGCCTGGAAAAAAGGGGTCCGTTGCCAAAGGGCAGCTTTTGATATCACTTTTTAGCATAAAACTACACTCTCCTAATACTACAAATTAACCAGTGAATTCTGCGATGTTGCCGAAGTATTCGTCAATATTTGCTCATAAAAGCCACTGTGCTTGTTTTCTGCACGGAGTGTTTGGAAACCCAAGTTGCTACTTCGTCTATGATTTAATTAACACAAATTCTCTATACCAGGCGCGGGCAACCTTTTTCGGTTTGCGTGCCGAAATCAGCCAAATCAATGACAAAAATTCTTTCACGTGCCAACCAAAATTTGTGAGAACATACTACTTGACATCCTTAAAGGTGTATGTGAAGAGCCTTGAAGCACGTAAGGGTTGAATTAAATAATGGATTGTTAACAAACGAAAATGAAGAAACGGACACCAGGTTTCATCAGATAATACTGCAACACCAACTTTTTCATTTGAAGGGGGGAGGATCTCGTTTCCGAGGCCTCGCTCACATGTCGGATAGAAGTTCTCGCGTGCCAGGGGTTGCCCACTCCTGCTCTATACTGTTCCTTATGACGCGCAGCCTTCCGACTGCACCAAGTAGTGTGCAATCTTCAGACGACTCCGCAATCGTCCAAATAAATCGGCCTATGACGTAACATTTGCTCCCAGGTTTTGCGCAGTAAGCAGATGGCTGCCTGCGAACAAGGCCATGATTTTTGATTATCTTAGTGGCCCAGGCTTGTGAAGAATTCTATGTTATACGCTTCTTCATCGCACTGAAGTGTTGTCTTTCAACTGTAGTTTAAGTGTTACAAAATATCGGTTACTGGCAATGAAAAACAACAACATCGATATCTGCCCAAAAAAGCCTTACCAATTGATCTCTACCTAAAATCAAATCAATCAAACTTGATTAGTAGGGCTAGTAGCCTAGCGCATCCACGGGCGCATCTAGGGGGTCTGTTTGGCTGTCATGACAGACCCTTTTGCACCGCAGGTACTCAGCATTAAAGTCAATAAAATATTAAACGCTGTCACTGCAGGCTTAAATGTGGGTGTTTTGGAACAGGCAACAGCCTACATTTCACTTTTAACATTGCATGGTACTACAGTATTACGAAACAACAACCTCCCTGCTTTGTCTAAATGTCACCTGCACAATGACATGAAACAATCCACGTTTTTGAACATTCAATATTGATATTGCGTCAAGTGCACATGTGTCTGAATTTCCTCCTTTGGCAGTGCCAGCTCTAATGCTATCGGAATCTCATACACTGCCACGCACACTCAGGAGCTGTTTTGTAATATTTTGTTTCATGGCAAGAGGACAGTCTCCAATCATGATCATTTCGTTTTGCAGTTTCGGGCTAATTTTATCTGCAGTTTACACCTACTAGGTTATGACAAATTTAAGTAAGTTTAGGCTTTCCTCAGCATCATGCCAAGTAACGTGGGATCGTTTGCACTGAAACTATATTTTTATAAGCAACTTCTCATATTGAAAGGCACGACAGCTATCCTTAGAAATTGTGGCCGCATTATCTGAACAAAATATAAGTCAAGTGTCGTATTTTGAAAATAGCCTTTTTAGAATTAAGCAGTTGATGATTTTGTTTGCTGCTCAAGAAGTCCCACATTGATTTCAAGTAATTCACTTTTACATTGCGATGCAAAGTAATCAGAGCAATTGCAATTCAATCGTTCTTTTCCGCAGTGATATTGCAAGTATATTTATAACACCGCCATCTTGATAGACAGCACACTCCACAGACGCAGTTATGCAGCTGGTTGTCAGCATCGATTTTATAGGTTATGTATGTTTGGATAAACAGCTCTTATTGCTGTACAATTGACATTTGCAGAATGTTCGAGAAGCTAAGTATCTTTTCAGCACCACATTCTTAAAAACAAACCGCGATTATGATGTAATAAATACGCTATGCCCGAAACCAGTGATAACTTAGAAATTTTTTCTTATGTGTTTTGACAATGAGATCAATACCACTTACAAATACAAGCAGACCTGTTTGTCCGAACTCCGATCAACCGGAATCTCTGCTATTTGAAACAAATTGCTAGGAACATATTTCTCCCAATGCATTTCACTCCTTTAATCTGGAAACCTCGCTGTCCGACACCGACTCGGAAATTTAAGAATGGATATGTCATATCAAAAGAAAAACACGCTAAACCAGATTGCGCCAACTGTTCCTTAGTTGTTTATTAAATCGCAATGGAAGGGTGAAAGTCAATTTTCTATGGAAAATGAATGTAGCAGAACATGAAGGATGCAGTTATAGGTCTCCTGTACAGTTTTTTTCGCGCTTAAATCTCATTCTGAATGCATACTTGCTCATGCATACGAATCTGCTAATAAACAAAAACAACTATGGGAGTTCCATTTTGTCATGTTTCACCTTCAGTCTACATATTTGCTTAAGTTGACAGTTCGTCTGAGACTACAGTTTGTTTGTGTTTCCCCTTTGAACGTTCGCTTAGACCAGACCCGTAGCCTAGGTCTAAAGGTTTGGGGGACACAAAACATTTTTAGGGGTCAAGACTTCTGTTTTTATTATATTTTTCAATGAAAAATTTTTCTTGGCAAAACAAGATTTGGAGGAGCTTAAATAAATTTAGGGGGAATGGACCCCGAATGTCCCCGTGGCTACAGGCCTGATTCCGTTTTTCCGGATACCTTGCTAAACCAACATTATTTGACGAAACAAAGCAGTTTGGATAAACAAGGTCTGACTGTAGTTACCATTGTGTTCGGGACCATAAGGCGCAGTATCAAAAATTGAATGCTAGCTATTCTTTTTCATACATAAAGCTCACCAGATTATAAGGCGCATTAAATGAAGCAAAACTTAGGTAAATCAAACTGTATTCAACTCTTTCCCAATAGCTCCTGAGTGCCGGAGTCGCCCGGCACGGGTGCCTGAGTCGCCACTGGGAGTTTAATCTGTTGTTACATACGAGGGAGTTTAATCTGTCACACATGCCTAATCCACTAGACACGAATAGAATAGAAGTTGTACGCGTGTTTGATTCAGGGTGCACCGATGTAGTCAGCAGGAGCCTCGCCGAGTCATACTATCTGTGGTGTATGTGCTAGCTACTACGTGTGCTACTCATTGCAATTGTTATTGGTTTATAACATCTGTTTACAAACAAATCCTAACTAGCAATTAAATAAATGGTACCGTTTACCACATAAGACTGGTTTTACATGAGAAAGCACAACCAGATTCATACATCAGGCGAACCGCATTATAAGGCACACTTTTGATTTTTGAGAAAATATAAGGATTTTAACTGTACCTTATGGTCTGAAAAATACAGTAGTTGCCTGGATTTGTTCGCAGGCAATCATCTGCTTACCACGCACACAAAAACCTGTGAGCGAATGTCACGTCGTAGAGCGGTTTATGGGGACAATTGTGGAGTGGTATGAGTATTGCGCATTTGCGTACTATTTGATGCAATCAGAGGGCTGCGCATCTTAAGAAAGAGTACAGAGAATTTGCGTTAATTAACCAGAGACGGAGTAGCAACTTGGGTTTCTGAAATTTGGTAAAATTGTAAGATTCATCGGTCGATTTCTAGTCTTAAGACAAAATGTGGTTTTATGATCAAAAGCTGCCCTTCCACAACAGACCCCTTTTTTCCAGACTAGATGTGCCTCTTAGCACATCTAACTATTTAGAATAGAAAGTGGTATTGACCTCATTATCAAAGCACACAAGGAAAGATTTCCAAATTATCACTGCTTTTGGTCACAGCGCATTTATTACATCACAATCGATGTTTGTTCTTAGGAACATGGTGCTGAAAAGATACTTAGCTTGTCAAACAGTCAAAAAATGTCAGCCACACAGCAATGAGAGCTGTTTATCCATACGTACATAAGCGTCTGTGGAGCGCTATCACAGATGGCAGTGTTACAAATATACTTGCGAAATCACTGCAGAAAAGAACGACTGAATTGTAATTACTCCGATGACTTTACATCATAATGTAAAAGTGACTTACTCGAAATCAATACAGGACATTTTGCGCAGAAAACAACATCATCAACTGCTCAATTGCGAAAGCTATTTTTGAAAACACAACACTTGACTGATATTTTGTTCAGATAATGCGACCACAATTTCTGAGGCTAGCTGTCGCACGTTTCATTATGAGAAATTCCTTGTTGAAACGAACCCGCATTACTTGGCGTGATGCTGAGTAAGGCCTAAACTTATTTGATTTAATGGTAATAGGTGCAAAGAGCAGATGAAATTTAGGCCGAAACTGCAAAACAAAACTATCGCGATTGGACACTGTGTCCTCTCGCCACAAAGCGAAATATTACAAAACAACTCTGTGTGTGTGTGGCAGTGTACATGGTTCTGACAGTTTTGCTTGCATTGGAGTTGGCACTGCCAAAGGAGGAAATTCCGAAAGACATGCGTTAGATGCAATATCAATTTAAAGTGTTCAAAAATGTGAATTGTTTTGTGTCATTGCACAGGCGCCATTCAGACAAGGCAGGGACATTGTTGTTTTGTAATAGTACTATGCAACGTTAGAAGGGAAATGTAGGCTGTTGCCTGCTCCAAACCACCCGCATTAGACACCTGCAGTGACAGCGTTTGATATGTTATCATCGGCTTTTAAGCTGAGTAGCCTACTTGCAACACAAAGGGGTATGTCATGACAGCCAAACAGATCCCCTGGATGCGCCCCTACCTACATGAACATGTACTCTGCCTCCCATTTGGCTTAAAATCCCCTATTTTTAAAGTTCATCTTTTGTTTAATCATGTTTATGGAAAAAGGTGGCTGGAAATTAGTCACAATCGTAATGCTCTCACTGCTGCTGAATAGTGAAGACATGGGATTGCTGAGCACACTCACCAGCCCTTGATCCACACAAATGCACTCGCAGTGCATTGTGAGGTTTGTAGTATTATGGTGATGTGTGCAATTATTTATGCAGGCCAGTTGTAATAATAATTGTATATCATACCATGAGCCACAACAATTTTTTTATGGGCCTATATTGACCCACCTGCCTTGACTTTTACACATGTTACTTACAGAGAAGAAAGCTGTTCCCTATTGACATTGGCCATACAAAACCCACTTTGTTTGAAACATAGACAACCAAAAATTAAAAAATCTAAGAAAGCATTTTGCATGCACAGCATCTGTGCATTTATTTTGAAACAGCCTCACACAGTAGTTGCTAAAAGAAAAAGCTGTTTTGAATGCTTTTCACTTTGCTGCTGGTAGCCTAAAACATAGTCAGTTTTCTTTCAAGCATTGATAATAAAAATTGAATAATTACAGAAAACATTTTGTGTGCACAAAATCTGTGCATTTATTCTTGAGCAACCATGCACAGTACTTGCTAAAACAGACACTTGTTTTTCTCTATTGCCATTATCACAACCTCTCAATCGGTGTTGTGCTGAATGTGCGATTCCACACAAACAGGCTTGCCGATCACAATAAAATGGTGCTTTGATCAGAATGTGAAGGTCATGCTAGGTGTAGACTTAACAAAAAGAATGTGCGATCAGAGCAGTTCATTGTGAATAGGAAGGGATGTTGTTGCAAACTCTCAGTTGGCATTGCTTTGAATGTATGATTCACCATGAATGGGCTTGCTGATCACAACACTGCTAGTAATCTTAAACACAATGTTTTTGAAACACAATGTTTTTGAAACAGTAACCATGAAAAATTGTAGATTGTTTTGCATGCACAAAATCTTTGCATTTACTTTAGAACAACAACACATAGTAGTTGCTAATACAAAAAGCTGTTTTTGATGTTTTTCACTAGTCACTAGTTACCCAGAACACAGTTTGTTTAAAGCATTAACAGACAAAAAAGTGGAAAATCTGAGAAATGATTTGCATGCACATAATTGGTGCATTTTTTTGGATCAACCACGCATAGCAATTGCTAAAACAAAACGCCGTTTCTGATGATTCTTGCAGCACTCAAATGTCCTGTGACATGGTCAGTGCTAAGTGAGATCTAGCGGACCCTTGCCGACCTATATTCTAGCGGACACTTGTTGGTTCCTTTCATGGGTGCTTTTGATCTCACTACTAACAAAGTGACCAATCAAGTAAGATCAAAAGCACCCATGAAAGGAATCAAGTGTCCGCTAGATAGGTCACGACAGACACAGCCAATGCTAATCTTGACTTATCTTGATTGATTTTACTCTGCAGCCAACTTCCTCAAAACTGCCCAGTTTCAAGTGGAAGAGCCTTTGAAATAATCGGGGATTAAAATTGTTAATGTTTCTGTCCATTTTTTTATCATATGGCCTTAAGAGTTTCAAGCAAAACAAAGTGAGATAAACCACATGGACTGAAGCAAGTCAAGGGACATGGCTTAACATTAAGATTGAAGTAACCTCTTAACCTCAAATAACTTTTCACAAATTGAAGGTTGCTTTGTGAGCTTAACAAATACAAAAATCGTGAGTCACTGTGATATCACTTTTACTTAGCATAAGTGTGATATCACACTTCTACTTAGCCCACCTGGCATTAATGTCACAAGATAAAAATATTAATAGCAGAATAGCAAAACAAATTTCATAACCGAATGGTGCTTAAAGTGCATTTGACTTACCAAAGAAAAAATTGTTGAGTGGCAATCATCCAAACGAGCTCCGTTTGGCGTTGAACTTGGAGTATTCATAATGAACTAACCAGTGCAGGTTTCTGGATAAAGTTGCAAGCACATTTTCCCAATAATCACGGAGTGGCCACTCCTAAACTAGCTCTGTATGCGATTAGCTATGTATAAAAAGTTCCATTGAAATCTGCTAATACAAAAGGTTTTGAGAAAACCCAGAAACTACGGAAATACCACAATTTTTAAGAAAATACAAGAACTGGATCATGGCGACAGCTGCTGTCTGAGTCTGGTATCACATACACCGCGATTGGATAAACAGCTCACGTGACCATTGCAACGGTGCGTGATTTTTAGTCTAATATGCATGATCGAACAAATGATTTACAATACTCAAATGTTCCCGTGAGATGTCTGCGCATTTTGAAATATTCGAAAGTTGTTGAACGCAACTCGAAATAAGTTACAAACTAGCACAACATAATGCTCAAAGCATATATGGAAGCACTACACTCAAAACACTGGAAACATAACAAACTGTGTGTTAACTTCTACTTGGGCAAACCTTCCGGCAACTAAGCAGAGTTTATCCGTAGCAGGGTCAGAACTGTAAACCGTGCAGTGGCGAATCCAAATGTCTGTGGCACCGCATTGAATGGCGCCCCTTTGCTATCAATGCGTCCGTTTTTGGTGCCTATCGAAGTGAAAACAGGGATAAAAAATACTTTAAACAAAACACATCAATTTACAGACCAGTGGCAGTAGTGGTGTCAAAGCTACTTGAGCACTTCATATTATCTAGCACAGAAGTGGGCAAACTACGTCCCTCGGGTCGCATGCGGCCCGCGAAGGCATTTTGTGCGGCCCGCAGGGCAGTCACACGTACATAGATAGTACATATTTGGAGTCTATGTCGAAGTAATTTTATCGATTAAATTAGAATTACCAAGTTTTTTCCACACGTTTCATTCGAAACCGCATTTTTCCTCAACTGGAAGTGACTACTGCTATCTTCATTATGTGGTAGCTCATGTAAAACTTTTTTTAAGTTTTCAAAGCGATTATACTGTAGGTGTAATATATGTAATACGAGCATGTGGCCCTCGGTAGCAATAAAATCTTCAATGTGGCCCTCCGCAGAAAATGCTTGCCCACGCCTGATCTAGCATCTCTCCCTTCCTTGGTACCACAGACAATCAGTTTGGTTTTAAGGCTGTTCATAGTACTGATCAATGTACATTTTTGCTGAAGCAAACTGCTTAATACTTTGTAACCCATGGTTCATCTGTGCATGCTGTGTTTTTAGATGTCTCGAAAGCATTCGATCGAGCACTACACATGAAATTATTTGAGAAACTAATTCAACGAAAGGTGGCAATGTGTTTTGTGCGCCTACTGAAACATTGGTACAAGGAACAAACGATGCAAATAAAGTGAGGCAAGCATTTTTCGGAACCGCTTTTTGTGAATAATGGGGTTTAGACAAGGGCGAGTACTGAGTCCATACTTGTTTGCTGTTTATTTAGATGATTTGTCCAATGAACTAAAAAACATTAAAGTAGGGTGTTATAATAATAATAATAACATTTCATTTCAGACACATGGTCCATATCACAGGCACAATCAAACAGCGTAGGAGCACAAAAAATGGATAGCCAAAACGCATTTCAGAATAGGTGCTAAGTTAACTACCAATAGGTTAACTACAACAACATCTTACTTTCTAGTCAGAATGGTTATACCGTGTCTGCAGTGCAGTAGCGATCTGAAAAGCACTGAGCTACAATGAGTAGGCATATACAGTAATATAATATCCATAGCTTTTGTAGCTTTGTAATCATGCTGTTAGCAAGGAGTTTGATTATGATAATAATAATAATATTTTATTGCGGACTCATGGTTATATTGGTGAAGTCCTATTAAATCATTTGATGTTTGCTGATGATATTTGTGTGTTTTGTCCAAGTGTACGTTGTTTGCAAAGGATGCTAGATGGTAATGGTTTATTGTTTATTGTCTTTATAGGACTCAGCCAACAAGCAGAAGCATCATAAACGCCATTGCATGCAGTAAGCCAATCGTTAGCGAACATTAGAGCAAATGAAAACACAATGGCACAATAGTTGATCAGTGTAAACAAAGAGGGGCGCTGTGTCA
>JGI24159J19872_10005262_pt1 | contig 16696 bp, 12 predicted proteins | sample Ectturendosymbi4_FD_19872 | JGI IMG/M metagenome (IMG submission 19872) | reverse complement strand
AAAGAATTTAAAATCTGGCATTATCAAATAATGTTGCACTGCCCTGACTACAACGTCACAAAAACTCAGAACAGAAGATGCTGATTAACGTGGGCAAAACTGAAATCTAAATGCGATTTTATAAATTACTTTTGGGTTGCAAAAACACAACTTTCTCTGTAATTCGTAACAACGGCTGCCTACCAACGAAAATGTCACTTTAGTACTGCGGCTGGTATGAGACTAAATCACCATGGAAATTTTAAAGTTCAACGTTTTCAACTTTTCGAATAAATCAAAAAAGACGACTGTGCCCCTAGTCCCACTGTACCCCACCTTCCCCTACCCCAAGCATTTTTTGAGAGGAAAAGATGTGCTTTTTTTCGAAATAATATACCTTTTTTCGACCTTCAAGGTATTGTCTGTGGTCAAACGACTCCGACAATCAACAACATTTTGTTTTAAAAATTTTTGTTCGCCACTGCTGTGCAGGTATTTTTGTAAACAAATTTCGCCATTTTGGCTAGACAATCGTGATGTGCATTGCGCAGGGGTGTAACGAGATTAGATGGCACCCGGGGTAAGAAACAAGTTTGACTTCCCCATGTTCGAACCTGAGGTCTTTCGGAACGAAATATACTGTTTTGAAAACTGCTTATGACATTGTTAGGACTTTTTGCCCCCCCGCAGTGATTCGGCGCCCGGGGAATTGTGCCCCTTTGCCCTCTTCGTTATGTCTCTGGTGTTAAGCAGTAAATATCGGAAAATTTTCCGAAAGCAACAAATTTTTAAGTCCGAACATCATGAACATCCGCAATTTTCGAAAACAACAAGGCATGGATCTTGCACAGACTGCCAACAAAGGTTACTGCAGGCATTCCAGGTTTATTCGTGTAGTTTTGCGTCACTTCTATGCCTGAACGTCGCGTTTTTTCGTCGTGGACCTGTGTTTGTGTTGCTAATAATCAAACTTTGGGAATAATTTCTGAATTGTTTTGGAGGCCGCTTTTGCACCGTAAACGTCCCAGTAAACCTGGGTAATGGTGAGTATGCAATTTAGCCAAATGTGTATGGTCATCAACCGTGTTTGTTAAAAAATGTCACCTGAGCAGTTGGGTCTTCACTGCTATGCAGTCAGTACACATCTGAATGAACTCATCCTTGAGCCCCCCTAAAAAAATCCTGGATCCGCCTATGGGTCGGAAAATCATTTATGGTCTAGCATAAACGGGCTGCAAAAGTGCTGGCCCTTGCCATCTCAACTGATTGGTGAACGAAATTCATCCGCCTATCATTCCTCAGAGTTGGCAATCACTGATTGGTTAATTAGCTTATGAGTAGATCAGAAATATGTCAAGTCAGAAATTTTACCAGCTAGTAAATTTACTAGTAGTTTTGCAAAGGGGTTTTCTCTGGGGGAATTGGCTCTGGTACTTTGCACCGGCCAGATTTCTTAGTGCGAAATTTCTGACATGGAAAAGTACTACGTGCCAGTGACTCTGACGTCAATACATAAATGCTCGGCGTATCAACATTTGTGTAAACCATACGATTGAATGCACAATGCAATGTCCAATACGGTAAGGATATAAAGACTAGTTAGTAATTTGTTCAAGTTTCATTCTCTTGCTAGGCCATCTTGTATTTCGTAAATGCCAAGTTATATTCTTCCAGTCAATGTCCCAAACACTAAGATCAATAGGCACAACACTGTTAAAAGTTTGTTCGGAGAGACTTGATCTTTTTCTTTTAGAATTTATTCTTGTCTTGAGTTTTGAATTCCAGATTAATACCAGAGTATAGAGATCGATGATGCTGGGGAGATATTTCGAACCCAACACATGGAAGTAGTAGAAGAGTGTACGTTTGATGGCGCTAATACATTTACTCTGATGAAACATAAGCATAAAGGGCATACGCACGAAAGACGCCATCAAGATCATTATAAGGTAGTGTTGCGATGACTTTCCAAATGCACCGATTTATAAAGTGCACGGGGGTGATGGGAGACTGCGAAGAGATGTCAACCGCGCCGCGCCAGCGTGCCGAGCGGTGCGGTTTTAGAAAATTTCACCGCGTGGCTTAAATTCGAAACCGCACCAATTCCGCGTACCGCTTGGATGTTTCAGGCGTATATCTAATGAGCTTAACCCGAAAAATATCTAGGAGGTAAATGCCTTGGAGCATAGTTTTGGTTGTTGCTTGCAGCTTTTACCTGCGTTTTAGCGCTCCCTGTGGTCGAAGATACACAAGGTCACAAATGGATATTACTGTTTATTCTTCCTGCCGGTGGCTTGCTCCAGTCGATAGTAACTTAGCACTGCTATGCGAATTCAGAACTATAGGCAGCTATCTGGTAGGCATCTAACTAGTAGAAAGCTTTCATGGCTACAAGTTTAAGGTTTGTTAACCACCCATTCTTCTGTATAATGAATATAGTATCAGTATACTATATAACACTACTTTGACTGCATGGCAACACTGCTTTATGCCACCTCTACATTTACAGTAAAATGCGTAATTCAATGAGAATGAGTAGTTTAATTTCACACCTTGCCATGTTGCAGGTCCGTAGCCAGGTTTTAAGGTTTGGTGGGTCAAAATACATTTTCAGGAGGCAAAATTTTTGTTTTGGGGCGATTTGATGAGCTTTAATGGCAGATTTTAAAGATAGTCGAAACAACTGTGCCTGGGAAAACGATTATAGGAACAAGTTTCAGGTAGGACAACATTTACTAATACATCACGTTACGTCAGGCATTTTTAGTCTGTCAAGGTTCAAGCCATGCGTCCGCCTGCGTCTGATCTTGATCCCTATTTCAACACACCACTTGGAAGTTAATAAGTTACCGTCGGTTCGTAACACCGACTTTGCGAAAACAACAGCAAAGCAGTGAAATCGATGTCTCCGCTTTAATTTCTTAGTTTAACCTCTTTTCCGCCAAAATAGCTCGCCACAGCAACGTCACGTGCAACACACAATATTTGCCAAACGAAAAAATATAGCTCGAGATGCTCTTTCGCTTCAGTCTTTGTTGTCCATCGACTGGGCCATGAAGATGCGACCAAGACTTTGCGTGGAAAACTGACATATCCTGTCGCAGTAAGCAGTCACTTGACCTGGAATGCAATGGTAAAACGGGTTGAATTTTTTGACAATAGTCGTATTTTCGTTGGAACAAGGGCTGTCGGGAGGGTACGGAGCTCTCATTATTTTACTGCATTTTTCGTTACACAGTACATCAATTTCAGAAATTTTGCTTGAGTACCCGAACTTGTCGATAAGGCAAGCTTATTTTCATCTCATTCTCAACCTTGTTGTGTTGTTACACCGTGCACTCGTCGCTCCGTCTTTCACAGACGACATGATACTAAACATCTCTGACAAATTAATGAATCGTCTGTTTGTAGTAAGGGAGCCCAAGATGGTCGTGTGCACAGTAAAATTTTAAAATATTACCTAGTAAGAAAATACTTACTACTTGCACAAGAGCTTTGGCGCCCAGAGTTTAACGATACAGAATCTTTCGCACGAATACGATGAGATTGTTTTTTAGAAATAACCGGCATTAGTTGAAGATTGGTAGCAATTTTGTTTACGCAAATTCACATTCTCCCACGGCAGGTTGCTCAACTAGTGTTATTGAGAAAATATGAAAATATCTGCAATAAAATCACAGCGAGTGTGGGTGCATTTTCGCATTTCAATTTGTTCTGAAACTGTGCAAAAAAGGATAATAGAAGGTTAAATAACTAATCAGTAGGGCAACCAATTTTTTGACTAAAAACTTAAAATTTTGGCTTAATAATTTACAAATTTTGACTTTAATTTGACCTATACATTTTCTGCGTTTGAAACCGCAAAATAACTTAGCCTTGGGTATTGAGGTTAACCCAGAAGCGTATTCATGCACTCTGTGCTTCGAAATTTTAAAACATTTGGTTGTTTAACTTTGGGGATGATATATTGATAAGTACATAAATAACTACAGTAGAGTCACACCTGAGAACATCATAAACTTGAAACGTTATATCCACAATAGATTGAGCATTTGCCAAACCAAGTACTGTAAGACCACATTTCTTGTCTTACCATGCCTATCCTCCATACTATTCAATCGTCTAGTAGTGGGCAAAACAGCATTATTACGCCAGAAGTCGCAACAAACCCACTATATTACATTTTGCAACTAAACTTGCAAAAGCATGTCAATATCTGTTGTTGTAGTTTCAATAAGGTATCGATGAAGAGAAAAAACTATGCTGCAAGAAAATTTTGACCTAACGATAAATTTTGACCAAATGATAAATTTTGACTTTTTCTGACCAATACCTTGGGATCCACTCATGGTATGAGTGTGAAATTTGGTTTGTGGACGTTTCATGAAGTTTCAAAACGGCAGAAAAATCTTGACTTAATTGACTTTTGGTTGCCCTACTAGTCAGCCATGACGTTACACTATAATCAGCCATGATGTAGGTGGTACGCTTAGATTTGGCCCTGACTATAAAGTCGTTCCGTCGCTCGTAAGCAGTAGTATAAGAAAAACGAGTTTACATACGGCGGTTATGAAATAAGTAGTGGCATTTTAGATTACAGTAACAGATTTGCAAAACCACATTACCTAGCCACTAGTTAGGATTTAACAACAGATTTGAAAAATCACATAATTTTCTGATAAGTTTCTCGCGGAGAGAGATTTGAAAGCAATTTTCCTGAAACTGGTATTAGCATTTATCTTATTCCTATAATAAAGGCACCGCTGATATCTTACAGAAAATTTGAAGCTAAAGGTTGAGTCACGAAGGCCTATATCTCATTTGAAATCAATACTTTACTAGATCCAAACAGACAAAATCTGGTTTAAAGCCCTTCAACCTTTGTTTGAACTAACATCTTTCGCCCAAGGCCAAGCTGAAACCCTTATACATAAGTACGAAGAAGCCACGTGGTGCTACCGCCTTGAAGGATCACTGTGAAACAATTACTGGAATACTGCAACGATAACAATTCTCACCACAAAGGAACTTGCAACACCAGAGAATAACTGCAGTGCAATATGTATTGGTTGTCGTTTGTAAAAAATTAATTTCATGTCACATCGGACACATTTAAAAGCATACTGCTAAATCGGACATATTTAGCTCACAGAGCACTATATTGGACAGAAGTAACACATAATCGGTCAGATGTTAGATGATGAACTGTAAAAAAATATTTCGCTGCTTTTAAATTTGTTTGGAGGTGGGTACTGGGTAGCAAAAGTCTAAGATACACTAGCTACACACAACCTATCATTGCTCATTAAGCTTTGTATTTTGTTAGAAGTGGCGACAAAGAAGCTGTTGCTAAACAATGTTGCAACACGTAAAATCGAAGATGAAGACTGGCTTGATGTGTTTGCATAAATGGACGAACCGCAGCGCCCAACACACATTGTTTTTTCACTGCAGAAAAGTTGGAAGTTTGGTAAAGCATAGGTTAGATGCATTATGCTTTGAGCTGTCCGCTTGGAAGTCATCATTAGTATTTTTATAGTAAACGGACGTCCTGTTCAAACGTACAGGTTTGCAACAGCGGCGTAAAACCGGTTTCAAAATCTGCCGATTCCTATTTTGGTTTTTAAATTTTTTCTTTGCCAACTCCACTTCTCCGCACAGTCTTACCGACTAAAGAACAAAAAAACAACAACATTTCAACTATTTTTCAAATTTGCCCGTAAATCTTTATGAAAACGGTGCCGAATGAAGGATTTAAATGCAAGCATGAAACTGCAAGCATACGTGCTGATTCTGGCCCATGCAGTGGACTATGTTGGACAAAATAATTACACACTTTTCTTCTTTGAAAACTTGGGTGTCAAAGAGTTACACAACTCAAGAGTCGGCGTCTCTGCTTTACGGTTGCGCAAAAGTCGTCAGCCGAGTGCTACAAAGGACAAGTAGGCGCCTGTCAAACTGGTTGACTGTCCTCCTGGTCGAATCATGCCCAAGGCTTGAAAATTGATACCAGCGGCCTTTCCAGCCTCGTGCTGGGGTTAATGGATAGGTTCAAAAAAATCTTAACGCGCGATGTTGCCACTGACTTGCCACCAATGCAGCAAGAGTAGCTACGAGGCCCGAAGCACAGAGGTGAGATGGACGGACGCAGATCACTGGTGACATTTCACATGAAAAGCAAATAGAGTGTACTCATGACGCTTTCTTTTCAAGCTAGAGTCAAAGGTAACAAACACGACACCCGTTGCGCCGGAGCTTATCCAACCTCGCTGCACAGACTATGAATTACTGCAAACTTACGAGAATAAAACTAATCGATTATACGTTAAAACAAGTTTTCTCACTATAAAATCCGATGCAGCAAGGTAGATGAAACGGACAAAAATTCCCGCGCTCTGTCAAGCAAAACTCGTTTCCACCAGACATGAAAAGTGGAGCTTTTCATTTTGTTTTTTTGCCAATGCAGAAGGAATTTGGCAAACATTTGTAAAAGCTTCACATGAAAAGCACATCTACCTGCAGCTAAAAGCGCATCCATCCTCGGAGGTTGCGGTACTGGCTTGAACAGCTTGTTGATATCTTCATCGGGCAACGGGGGTTCGCCACGTTGAGTTCGGGCCGAGTTTTCAGTGGCGCGTCGTTGTAAGTGCAAGAGTTTATTCTGGTGATGTTTAGCGGCAGCCCTTTGATACTGCACGAACTTACCGCCCTCTTGCGTGACCTCATCGACGGATGACATCAGCAGGTGGAGCTGCCGTTCAAGCGATGAGCTACGACAAATCCGTTTTATTACGATAAACACTGCACGAATTTTGAATGTTTAGAAACATATTGCTCAGTTTAAAAGTGCAAACACGAACACGTGAAAACAACATCCACGTTAATCAAGTAGAAAACTATTCACTATCAATTACAGGAATTTCATTAAATCATTTAACAGCATTACATGCTTTAGATTGACGTAAAGCATATTACCAACACCAAGTTACCTGTGCGACAGATTTAAGTATTCGACTTTTTCGGGGACTGGATTTTCTTTTTTGAGTTTCAACAGCAGCATGTTTATCAGTGGAGAGTTTTTAATCTTTATTGGCACCTCTTCATAAATCTGATCAAACGTCATACCTTCTTTCTTTATCCTGACATACAAAATTTACAATTTACTTTATGAAGACAAAAACCGCTACGTGACCGTTGAGCCTATAACGCGGCAGACAACCACGTCTAAAAATTGCAGCAGTATGCAAGCTTGTCACTTCATGTTCGCTAGCAAGTTTAAACGATAAAAAATATAATAAATTGTAATAAACTCCAGAAGCTCCGAAATCAGAGTTACTTTGCTGCAATCCTTTGTTAATGCATCAAACAAAAATATTCGGAAAATTTCTTCAGGTACATTACACCTCTACTAGAAATTCCAACGTGGATTTGTTTGCTGTCCACTTTGTTCTCATGCAAGTTTGCAGACAATTTTATAAAAATTATTTCATTATTCTTAACATCTCAAATTTAGCCACCATAGCACCAGGCAAATTAAAAAAAAAGTCCGAATGGTGATTGTCTATACCAGGGGTGGTCAAGCCCTGGCACGCGTGCCGAACTTGGCACGCGAGCACTTCTATCCGGCATGTGAGCGAGGCCTCGGAAACGAGATCCTCCCCCCTTCAAAGTGTCCGTTTCTTCAATTTCGTTTGTTAACAATCCGTTATTTAATTTAACCCTTATATGCTTTTGATGCCATATGGCTACAAACAGAACCGTATCAGCGGCACAACGTACCCCCCAATTGGGGAGGGGGCACACTGCCACAGGGGCCCAAAATTCAGACACATCACCACAAATTTTGGTTGGCACGCGGAAGAATTTTGTCATTGATTCAGCCGATTTTGGCACCCAAACCGAAAAAGGTTGCCCGCCCCTGGTTTATACAGTACAATCGTATAAATTTACGTTATCGAAGTTATCAAATATTCCACAGCGTACATCAAACTTACAAACAATTTTTTCTGAAGTTCTCACAATAGGATTTCCGATTCAATTCAAAGTTATCTGCTAATCGACCGTGGTCTTAAAAAATACTGTCATAATTAAAAAAAAACGTACATGTCGAAGGAAAACTGACTGTTCTTCATCATGTCCATCATTTTTTTGGTAAGCCTGTAAGCTTTCAAAGAAAGGCAACCTTGACTGGTTTTTATTGGGTCAAAAATGAGAACAATGGATTCTTCAATGGCAGACTGATATGAAAACTGAGAATCAAGGAAAGCTCGATTAATGAAATTGCCATGGTTGGACGACTGATACCATCCAACATGTAAATGATCGATGTTGACATGACGTAATGATCGCATCATGTCCATTTGATACTGAACTGTAAAACAAGAATTAGATTCGAGTAAACTTGAAACAGTTTAATCTCATTTATACACAGCAGGGTTTTAACTTAATGGCACGACCTAGGTTTCGCGCGTGACCGCGCTCACCAGCCCGCGATATACAAAACATAAATTTAAGCTAATCTTAACACATGGCGGCATAAAAGCTTAAAACGCATCACAACGCAAAGCATGGCTGTCTGTTTGCTGTTAATGCCATTGCAAAAGACTGTCAAGTTGAGCTATCTCACCGAGAACAGTGACGTGCTAGTACTTGTGCCGCGGTAGTAGAATTTACCGCTCCCAAAATGTCCTCAAAATAAATAGTGAATATTTACACGAAACGAAGTAAATATTGTTTGCTTCGTTTACAACAACTTTAAGAACGGAGCAACATCAAAAAAAGGTACAAGCAGATCGTAGCTGCAGGCTAGGTTACAGCAAAAATGCAATTCACACAAGAAATTTCACTGTCATACTTTGATTTTTGGCTTTCCACGCAGCGAACTCTTCATTTACCGCGTCAAAACGCTTAATTTTTTATTAAGTTCTTGCCATTTGAAAGCATGGCAAGATTGGTTAACGTCATTTAACTCATTATATTTCTAAGATAAGTTTTGATCAGCTGTGGTTTGGAGAAAAAGCATTCGCAAACTGCCACACTAATCACACTGGTAATGAACACGCGAAGCACAACGTTTATGTTTGGCAAAGAGTCAATGAGGTCAAAAATTGTGAATGAAGTGAGGTAATTTCTTTAAATGAACTGAAGTAAACTTGCCTTGTGAATCCCTGAAATTCTGCAAGCAACACAAAACCCGTCCTCAAAATTTTCGAGCACAAACTTTTTTGGATGATGACATCCAAAAAAATCCCTTGACATTCCCAGTCGTGATGTCACACCAAAAAAGTTTAAACCCAAAAGACCCCAGATTTTTTTAAATCGAAGCTAGGTGACTTTCTGCTTCTTTATAGGGTTCAAACTCCAGCTCTATTGGGTGGCAAGTTATGACTGGAAAAGACAGAGCCACTACAGTGTCTTTGCAGTACTTAAAGAAGCACAAAAATCTAGTGTGATGCAATAAATGCACAGTGACTAACTAGTGCAAAATGAAAGCTGTAACTAACTGAGATAACCTGGCCATCCTCCCTTGTGAGCTTTGATGAGGACATCAGTAACACTGTCTAAACAGCTGTTTTATGCTGTTCTGGTAAAAAAATTTTAAGTGGGTCTTAGAACACCAAACCTGTAGAAAACCTGGTTTTATTCTGAAGTGATGGCAAAAACTGTCTTCCATGACAGACCACCTTTTGCATTGGTGTGCATTACCGTAATATAAGAATTTGCTTAGCAATACACTTGTATATTCTATGTTTTGAACAATATCACAGCATTTCTAATAGTTAGCAGACAACTCTATGAAACCTGTATGAGGAAGAAAAAAGCTTAAAGTCAATGTTAAGCTAAAAGTTTTTCAAAAACTTTGCCAAACCTTCATCAAAGTCGGGTGTTTCAGATGTACGTGGAAAAGGAAAGCAATTTGTTATTTCCAATGTTTCACCCACAACAAGACCAAGCAAAACTCCTTGAACCAATTCCGGACCTCCACTGTCTTCCTCACAATGCTTAATTATTCGCAGAACAACCTAAGAGGAGATGACTTTGTATTATGAAACAAAAAATGTAGAAAGAATCATCAAGACAGACAAATCTATAGTTACTACCAGAGGTACAACTGTAGTAGTATTCTATAGTTCTCTATTTTTAAGAAAAATTATACAATGAAAACGTTATATCCATTCAGAGACAACTTTCTATTGCTTTCAGCTTAATTGGTCATAATATATTACTGAGTACAGGGGTCACCAACCTTTTTGAAACTTAAAGCTACTTATTGTGTACTGATTAATGCGAAGAGCTACTGGTTTGATACACACTTCTGAAATAATATTTTTGCTCAATTTACCTTTAATTAATTTAGTATTGATATTTGTTAATACGAAGACATTGATTATGCTAATGTTATTTTTAGAACAGGCCCGGGAGCGACCTACATGGTCCTTGCGGGCGACCTGGTGCCTGCAGGCGCCACGTTGGTGGCCCCTGACTTAGTACATAGTAACAAAGGCTATGATATGACACAAAGGGTAATAAATTTGGTTTCATAAACATATGAAATATATATCATGTATATATACACGATCAACTTGAGAATTTTTTTATATCCAAATAATTTCCATGCTATATTATTGTGATAAATTCAAACATACATTATGAATACAGTAGAATTTGCCTAATTCGTCACCTCAAGAGGATTAAAAAATAGGGACGAATTAGGCGAACCGACGAATTATGCAAACAGGTGAAAACTCTATCATAGAAGCTCGTATACTTTATCACAGTAACTTGTAAACATAGTGCTCTTATTTGAGGTAAAATACAAGTTTATGACGTTATGGTTGAATGCAACAATTAATTCCTCTGCTCTATCTGGACTCCTCCATATAATCAAGCACCTTTTAAATCTTTAATAAACTTTTCCGCGTTCTCTCAATGGGAATTCGGGTCACACTTCGAACCTCATGCAGAAACTCGATAAACAAATTGCCAGGTGCAACAATTCTCAGATAAAGATCCTTAATTTGTTTGAATTCCCATACGTACTAGCCGCTTAGACATCAAACGAGAAACTACAAATGACGAATTAGGCGAACAAAACGCTTCTTAGGGATAGAAAAAGGTGACGAATTAAGCAAATTGACGAATTAGATGATGGCGAATTAGATGAACAGAAATGTACACAAAAGATAGGGATTCTGCCGGGACCGACGAAAAAGTGACAAATTAAGCGAATTGAGGAATTAGACGAGTTCTACCGTACTTGAATGTACACTTTTACTGCCAACATACCTTTCAAAATGCACTATTTTTTTGCCCAGAATGCTGACATATATTTTAAACTAGGTAAGTTTTTTGCGCATGACACCAATGTATGTTTTCGAAACATAATTCACTTTTTTTCTCAGCAAAAATGTGCCAAATACACCCTTCCCCTTTTTATGTCTTTTTACACCGATGTGACAGTAATTGTTTCAAGGTTTGCTTGAGCAGGTTTATTTGAATAAAATTATTGGTGTAGTAGTAACAGGCAGGAACATCGAAGGTTTATAAAATGTTGGTATAGTTTGATTTTAAATTTATGATCACTCACTTTTCTAATGATTTTATGCCTTTTTAGGCAACTATGAAATAGCGGCTCATGCTGGATTTTTAGGTACAATATATCCATACACCAGCAGCGAAGGTGTTGATCTTGAGCTTGTTTGCTTTCTCTGCTCTTGTTTTAATCTTTCAGCATTTTAGCTGTTACATTGTTTGCAGATTTAAGGACTTTTGATGTGTAGTGTTACATGAAATGGATTTCCTATTAAAAATTTGCGAATAAATTCCTTGCTTATCTCACATGTGGAGGGTAGTTACTTAAGTTCAAGTCAAATGCATTTCATGTAAATTTAACTGTGATTTCCAAAGTGATTCTAATTTACTTGTAATTTTTTTATATCGTGTAACTTTAATTGAGTTCAAACGAAGTTTTTAAGTCCACACAACGCTCCCAATTTCCAAATGAGTGATACAGTAGTGTCAAAAAACAGTTGTTGCTTCAAAAAAGGTAATAAAAACTAGTAAATATTCCACAAATGTAGCTATTAACATCTTCTACAGTGGGCAATCGAGTTGGTTTCCAAACAGTTGATACCAGGTGATGTAGTCCAGGCAACACGCTGCTAACGTATTGTGAACAGGTGTTCAGGTGCTTGATTTAAAATAAAATGTATTGGCCATTTCTTGCTCAATTGACTTCAAATTTTCAAGAAAGGTTTGTGTGAACATGCGGAACACTTCTGGAAATCTTCATGGCAAAACACCTAGTGCGGAAAAGGTTTTAGACAACAACTTATTGCACCCTACAATATAGGATACTTGTTTGACTTCACACTTTATTTTTTCACATCAATAAGATTCATTTGGTGAATGCCTCAACCGAATGATACATAAGAAACGCCACTGGGATTATAAAAGTTTCATGACACTACAGGCCAAGAAATCAGTTAAATCTTTACGTACAGCGCCCAGCTGTATCAGGATCAAGAGACTTTCAAAACTTCTCAAGGCATTTGAATATTCAGCAGTTCTACAAATCTTCATACACGACAGCTGTGAAATATAAACTTGTTCCCAACTGCATTGCACAGCTAAAGCAAGTAGAAAAAATAATTGCCGCAAGTGCGAGAAACATTCCCAACTGATACAAGCAATTATTACTTCACACACGCAGTGTGCACGTTTAAGAAAACATGCAATGCACGGACCACAACAACTTCGAATTTACATTTCAACTGATGACTGTTGCTTTGCTAAACACTACAGGATTTCAGAATTTAAGACACTGTATCAGGAGCAAGGGATTTTCAGAACATCTAGAAACATTTTTATATCCCACAGTTTATGAAATCTCCATGTTCAGTTTGTTGTCAAACTACAGATGCCAACAGTGTCAGGTAGCACGCATGTGGAGCGATGTGGTTGTTTTGTAATAATTGCACACAACGTCAGAAGTGAAATGCTGTTACTTGTTCCAAAACACTCGCATATCGCATTAGAAACCTGCAGTGGTAGCGTATAATATTTGATCAGCATTACTGCTGAGTACCTATGGCACAAGGGGGCCTGTAATGACAGTGAAGCGATGCGCTGCTGATGTAGTGCAATACATTAAGGTTTTTCAAATGTCTGCATGTTAGCTGTGATCGCAACTTGGTGGTAGTTACTAATGGATTGGAAAAATATATTTTAGAAGAAGCTGATGTGGCAAGTTATACAAAGATTTTTTCAAGCCATTTGTGCAAACAAAAGCAACTGCTCATTTGCAGAACTCCAGGCATTTTTCTAACTGTCACGTTAACAAAACGATGACAACTGATTTTAGAACATGCAGGAAACAATGTATTCAACGACTTACAAATGCATGTAGTCAGTTAAGTAACTGCGGAAATAACTGCGCATGTTGGTGTCTCAAAAAAACTTATGTGGTGAACTGCAAAATGTCAATGTATGCACAATAGTGCTAAGATTCCACTTGCCCACGCAGTGCAACAGAAAAACGCAGGGATTGGACTGAGAAAATGTCTGTACATGCGCAGTTGTGCTCTTGTTTTCACGTAGTGCAAGAGAAAAAAGCACCTGAATGGACTGAAAAAATGTCTGTTTGTGCGCAGTGCGCATTCACTTTCATGTGGTGGAATGAAATACACCGCTGATGTTGTGAAGTATCCAAACTGAATCCAATTACCCTGTTTAAATTAGCATTTTGAATTAGGATAGTTTAGGATCCGAATCCTTCTGGATTCGGTATTCCTAAATGCCCGTCCCTACCTTGAATCCAACAGAACTTTTGAGTCATGAAATCGGCCAATGACATCATTGAAAAAAACGCAACACATACCCCAATCATGAGGTCATCAACCAAACAACCAAACCCAAAACTATTCCAACCTACAAGACTTTGAGTCTTTAGAGGGTTTGAATAGCTCTCTAGCTCAATCTGCTACTGAGTTATGGCTGGCCAAAAATTTTGCTGTCTCAATCATGCCTCACATGTAACTTTTTTCAGTCAAAAATTGGGTTTTTGAACCATAACTTTCGCATCAGATATGCTAGAACAGGGTGGTCCAAGACTTCAATTATCAAGGGCCACATTATGGTTTGAAGAAAAATTAGCAGGCTGCAAAGAGAGGAACTCCATTGCAACTGAAAGACTCGTTTGCTGTTCTAACAGACACAATTTTTTCTGCACGCCCAGCACAATTTTTTATTCTAGGGCAATTTTTAAGTTTTCTGTTTGTTTGCCACTCAAAAAAGCACTTTCGCAAATTACCAACATGGAGCACATCTTCAGTGCAAAGTCTCTTAAGCGGGGCAATTGCCCGGTTTGCCCTCCTCCCCCTTTGGTTGCAGGCCTGGTTACCCTTCAATTATTTCAAATTGCTTCCCTAGAATTTCCATGGTATTTCCCATATATTTTGTCATGTTTAGTGCTGTATTTCCTCTTGAAATAAAAACTCTTTTGGAATGAATATTACTTGCAACTTCACAAGATACTGGTTTCTCCAAGTTAGAATTGAACTTTCTGTTTTTCTCTGACACTTCTCTTTCGACACTCATTTTTAGTAAGATTGCTACACTTGACAAAATATTACTTCAATACTTCCACAATGCACATCTTCTCATCTAATTCGAAAATTAACTACAAGTCTATGCTTGCAACAAAGATAAATAATAAACGCATGCTTTGTGGTCACAGACTACTGCAGCAGTAGGCCAGCCTAAAGCAGGGGCGGATCCAGAGGGGACGATTGGGGCGATCTCCCCCCCTAAAACCTACGAAAGTAACTTTATTCACCATGATTTTGTACAATTCAGAAAATAGCATTCGCAATGTAAGACCAGTTTGCCGAGTTGTGAAGTACATGTCATATCTCTTACAGTGAGAGAACCTGTAATGAGACTTGACTGCCAAATATTACTGAAATCGCCCCCCACTAAACTTACTGGCTGGATCCGCCCTTGGCCTAGAGGTTAGCTATTATAACATCATAAATTGTAAAAAAATATTGTTACCTCCTAATAATTACATATTGACCTGCACTTCAGTGATGTGTGATTTGCAAGGGCTGTGTGGCTAATACAATGTATTTATGACTTTGTGTAACATACTGCATACAGAAAGCGTTTGCGGGCCACACAAAAACTGTTCCGCATGCCAGTGTTTTGACCACACTGTGCTAGAAAGCTAATCAAGGGCTCTGGAGACTCAGATCATAGCCTAGTTTCCAAAAAAACTTGAGCCAAAAAATGGTTCGTTGGGTTGGCGCCCACGGCCAAGTAAACTTGGCCAAAAAGATGAAAACATGCTCCCACATTATGACATCATCCACAAAAAAACCCAAACCCAAAAAGAAACAAAATTTAAATCTGAACTAGAAGGCTTCCCGAAACTATAGAGGGTGTGAAAAGCTCTCTAGCTCAATCGGCTGGCAAGTTATGGTGTTGCAAAGCTCTGCAAAAAGTGGTGCCTGCAGGACTTAAAGGAAAACCACTCAGTACTGGTGGATACAGTTGTGTGTAATCCACCCAGTACCGAAAGTGTTAAGATAGATTTTGGTACAATTTGAATACAATCCACATAGTTACAATCCATATTTACAATCCACATGACGTATTTTGTTCAAAAACAAAAATCTGGATTTTAAGATTTATCCACATTAGAATTTGCTTGCAACATTTACACGCTCAATATACAACAGAAGTAGAACAATGATTCTAATTTGTTAAACTTCAATTTTTTGATGAAAAATACTCTAGTGATATTACAGTTCCATCAGCAAACAAAACCATGATCATGAATGAAATCAGTTTTAAAAGCTAGAATATATGGAATGTTTGTTAAAAATGACTAAAAGTTTTACACAAAATCTGCTGTAACTTTCTTTTTACTTGGCCTATACCAGTGGTTCTCAACCGCCGGTCCGCGTCGACTCTACTGCCGGTCCGCCAAATATATTACAATTTTATATCTCAATTGCAAAATGCAAGATGTTGAAGGCTTGTCCGTTGATTAAAGAAATAAAACATCCAATTTTACACTGATTTAGAAATTTCTCACGTTCTGTAACTTGCAGCATTGTGACGTAAGACAAAGTTCAGAGTCTACTTTGGACTATGTCGTATGTCACAATGCTGTAAGTATGGTGCCAAAACGTTTAAAAGTGCAACTCATTTAAGACCAGTTGTATGTGAAAGCTAAGAAGACTTTTGAACGAAATTTAGCANAATTTGATAGTAAAATGGAGTCAAGCAAACAGCAAAGTATNATCAAGTTCTTTCAAAAGAAAACCAACAGTGAAAATCAAGTTAGTGGTACTGGTGAGGAAAGNGGAAGGACTAGCCCTACTGCTTCAGTTAGNGGTGAGTTACTGGTGAGGACAGAGGAAGAAACTAACCCTACTGCTTCAAATTTACAACATGGCTTAAAANGATCANGNAATGTTGATATGGATTACGCAGAAACAAGCAAAAAGNGAAAAGGAGACTTNATAAGGCAGTATGATAATAACTACTTGGAGCTCGGTTTCACTATTGCNCCTAGCAGTGAAAAAGTACCGCTTGCCATGTGCTTAGTCTGCGCCAAAATACTTTCAAGCGACGCAGTGAAACCCTCAAAGCTTATTCGACATTTTCACTCGCGGCATAGCAACCTCGTTGGAAAGCCTCTTGCGTATTT
>JGI24159J19872_10005260_pt1 | contig 16700 bp, 7 predicted proteins | sample Ectturendosymbi4_FD_19872 | JGI IMG/M metagenome (IMG submission 19872) | reverse complement strand
AAAACAGTGAACCTGACTCTTGTGCAGTGTGAGTGTCATATCGGCAAACGAACTGTCATTGCAAGAATTAACCCAAATAATCAGAATTAAATTCCGGATTTCACGTTTTCCAGAAATTTTTGCTTCTTAGTCTCAATTTCCAGGGGGGGGGCAAATGCCCGTTTTTCCCCCCCTGCGGACGCCCATGATGTCAGTTACTGTAGTTAAAGCTGCTTGTTCTCGCGTACTGTAGACATTCACATTTAAACCAACGTCGTTGTGCAGTTTTCACGTGTTGTACAACCAAATAATAAAAACTTAAGGTTTTTCATCCACAGTTTTTCCTCCCCAGTTCCTCCCTGGAACAAATTTCCTCCCAGGAATTACAAATTCCTCATTTAGTGAGCCAAGTGGCACCTGTTTGAGAACCACTGGACTAGATATTGTAAAAATTGGGGGGGGCATGGCCTCCTTGGCCCACCCCTAGATACGCCTATGAACTCAATACATTTGTATTAACAAAAACCATCGCCGTTTGCAAAACGGTTGTCGTCAGACCCTGACTGAATCACATTTTTCGTCAAAATGGAAGTTCTAGTTCAGATTACTTAAGGTTAATATCACGTGCAAGTCTGAACATCTCCACTTTACCACTGAAAATAATTTGCTCTTGGCAATCAGACATTTTTCCAAATGTTTGCTATCGATATGATGTTTACCTGTATTATTACGTTTGTCTTATGGTGGAGTATCGGTGACAACCCAATACGGAAAAGTGCGAATCGCTGCGAGTGGTTGACAAACGCTAGCCAACCAGCGCAAACTTTCGCAAGACAATTTAGCGGGATGCCCGATAAAGTCTAAAAATAAAACATACACTTTCCACTTTCAGCACGAAGCAAGTGTAGAAATCATTTTCTTCTTGTTGAACCTGTGAGCGCACACAGAGTTTGTTGTCGAACGTAAACCTGTTACTTAATACGCAAGGAGCTCGGAAAGACATGCGCTACCTACGCGGCGTGTAGCGTGTTTCGAGAATGGAGTAGGTGACACATTCGTACGCGTTTAGCGCTCTGTTTTTTAGTCACCACCCAGGATGCGGTATTCGTAGCTCAGTGGTGCGCAGATTGCTGAACAGCACTCGAAAAGCCGAAAAATAGAGAACTTTAAAGCGCACATGAGTGCCGCCGATCGGCATGCGGTTTTGAAGGGACAACAACCAGTGCTTTTGCCGTGAAAACAGCTGTGCTGAACACGAAGCGTGCTTGCGTCCAACTGGCAGAACTCATAAATTTGAGTGACGGACAGTAATGGCCGTTGCAAAACAAACATTCCGAAAAGCAGAGAAAACAAGTAGAACTCATTGCTTGCGGTCAATCACTAAGTAAGTAAGGCTTAGAACCTACCGAAACACAACACTGAGCTCTGAATCGATTACGCAGATTAGCTAAAAAGTTTACGAAACGTGTGACTGACCGACATCTTCGCAATATTTTAGGAAGTCCAAGTTGAGATGTGTTCCATAAGGCGTCCGCAGTCCGTAGCCTTCCGAGGTTACTTCGGGGCAAATTTCGTCAAGAGCTTCCAGCTCTGCAGCTGTAAAGCAATTCTCGCATCACTGATTCGTAACCACCACAAAGGCCAACCAGAAGCAAGATGTCGTTGGTTCTCAATTTAATGCGATTAGAGTTGAAACGCTTGGAATTAGAAAAACGCTTCGAACCGTAAACAAATACAATGTGCAGCTCAATTGGTAGCAGGCATGGGAATTTTTTGTCAAATGCTAGTTCGCATTTGCTTTTATGCCATTTAAACAATCCATGGAAATGTGCGTTATACAAACACTTTGTGGCATGCCCTGCTAGCCTCATTTTTGCCTGGGAATATAAAATCTAGAAACAAGCAACGCTTACATGAGCTCTCTGCTTACTGTGGTCGCACTCGCATCTGCACCGTTATAAGGTTAGTCTCCCAGTAGTAACGAATGTCTGTGAAAACTGTAAACGCTGTGACTGGTTTCTGACAAGCCAAACAGATGCTCAAGATAAAGTTAGCTACAATGTTTTGCAAACAGCCATGTAGAGTTAATTACCAGTAAAACATCCAAGCTTCCTGCGACGCTGGTGCATAATGCTTAGTTGCTCGGTTAGAGCTCTTGGCTGACAAAACGAATGGTATTGTTATATGCAAGTACAGCAAAAAGATCTTTCCCGTTGCAACAACCAACAACTACGTTTCAACTCAACAGGCCATTCTGTTAGCACAGAGCAAATGACACCAACTGAAACAACAGATTGGCAATGAAACAACAAGGGCACGATCAGGCTCTAACACTGCTCGAAACTCAATGGCGCCTTCAAACCAAAGTGACAGGAGGCGAGAATGCCCGAGTAAGTCGCGGTTCGGTGACCACCTCAGCGGTGATAAAAGAAACATCACTGATCCATCGATACTTCAGAATTAAACGTCATTTCCTCGGAGGAAATGCGGTTAAACACACGGATGTGTAAATATCGGCAGTATCACCCCCAACAGGAAAAGCCAAAGCAACATGTCTCAGAGAAGTGACGATTTACGACCTTTTGAACTATACGTGTGGTTAGCAAACACCACTTTTTCTCCGAAAATATCGCACATTTACTCAAGAGCTTTCTTAAGGGTTGCAAATACAAAGGGTTGAGATTTGTAAGAGCAACCTGAATGACCATCTTGTAACTCATACCAAGAAATTGGCATAAACGTTTCACAGCTCTAATCAACAGCTTATAGCAAAGACCAATCGTTTCTCCTAATGGATTGCATAAAACCCGTATAGCCCCATTTTGCGATATATAAATAACTTCGTGAACAGATTTTTGCCCTAGCGGAAGTACTTTCACAATGTTACTAACTTCCAAAAATGCAGACCGGTTACATGAAAGTGGTGAGCACTTTCCCAAGAACGTGCACAGCGCATTTGGCATGGGAAATCAACGCCGTCAGTGAAACGTGCGAAAGGGCCTTGGACCACCTTTCACATGTTTACTAAATAAACTACGTCAGCACTTTGTTTCGCGGCGTCAATGTGCAGGACCAGAAGAAGCGATTCTGACGGATCTTCTGATTCAGAGACGTGTGGGAAAATGCAGCTGACGTTGGTTGTTCGACAGACACCGACGATCGCAGCTCCCTTCTGCACGCACCTTGATGAAGGGAGCTGTATGATAAGATGCACATCACCAATGCAGTGCAATCAACATGCTGTGATAAAAACGTGCGTGCTGCTATTGCTAATTCAGATTTTACCCATCATTATAAAACCTGCTAGTCATTTTGCCAAAATCTGCCGCATTCTGTGTATGTCAATAGACGTACATTAGTTGAACTCCCGGAACTATTATCCGCTAAAAAATCCTAAAAAGGTAAACCTGCCCACATTCTGTGATTGAGCGTTTTTGTAAGTCTTAATCTGCATAGATGTTTAATAAGCAACAGGTTTGCATATCCGCCCAACATAAAAGTATTTCAGTACATGTTTTGAAACATTTACAATATGATATTTTACTAATGTAAGGCACTAAAATACCTTCCTAAACTGTAGAAGTTGATATTTGAAAGATTTACAAAGGTACCGAAAAAAATGACGCACTTGGTTTTCAGAAATTAATAAGATCGGACTGGTTGCTGCAAACTAAATGAGTAACAGGATAACGAAACTTTGTGCAACGATGGCCTTTCAAATATCCATGCTCGCTTTGGCTGCATGTTTGCCATATCTGCTTGCTAAGTGGCTTTTAGAATTAAAGCTAAGGAGAATACTCAACGATTTTAAACAAAATAATGTTTGTAATCTGAGCACAAAAAACAGATCAGCGACACGCAATCTGTTGTGACGAAAGTAGGCTGTTTTAGCACATGAATAGTGTTATAAATTCCTTCAAATCAGCACAAAATCAGCTGCTCATCATTTCTGTGATACACTTCAACGAAACAAACTAGAATAATGCTTCTGCCATTTCGTCAACATGTCAGATCTGTTAGCTGCTTTTTCGCTACGCCTTGCAAGTATATAATCCTTTTTATAGCTTGCGCATCAGGGCGGGTGTTCTACAATGGAAGCCAAACAACCGTGACAGAAGACAGGAAGGTGGATTACTCAATAATTCGCAAATAAAGTCTGTTCAGATACGACGCTTCCAAGCAACTGAGAAGAGAACCGCGACAGACAGCCAGGCGTATAAGTTATGCTACGTTATGCGCAAAGAATTTCACGTCTGTCACAGTTTTAAAGGAGTCACGAACGGGTTTGAAAGCAGCTCACTGGTGAAACAGCAATGCAAAACAGCCATTGGACTGTCAGCATTTACAGTAACCACAATTTGCATTATAAAAATGCGCTTGCTACTATTTCTTTTCTAGCGAAATAAAGCAAATGTTCACCAAACGTTACCGTAAGCTGCCCGAGAATTTCCTCCTGAGCCTTTGCAGCATTGTTCCGCTTAGCACGTTCCTATCAGTGCTTATAGCTGTCAAGTCAACTGTCTGTCTGGAGAAGATCTTAAAATATTCCAATTTCTCTAAAGCATTGCAAAAGATTTCTGGCGCCAATCGCAAGTCAAACGCACGGGAACACAAAAGGTTGTATCCACAACGAGAACCCATCAAAGATCACGGTCGGAGTTATATGACAGCAAATTCGAAGTAGTTGAGCGTGTGACTAAAGGGCGACTGAATGAAGCCACTATGTGTTTTACTAGCAATACGATCAATCCTTCCGAAATTCAGTCGATCCTTAATTCGTCTCCCAACTGTAGCAGAAAGATGCAAAGGATGCTTCAGCAGGTCATCAAACCTTGCTCTGTTGTCTGCTGCTCTACGACCGTGAAGCAACAGCTTAGAACACTCATGAAGAGCATAATTAAGTTGAGCTGTTTGCTGCAGCGATGTTCAATGACCTCACTACTTGAGCCATTTTCGAGACATAATTAAAACTACGTGCTCTCTGCATTTCAAGAAACGAAGGTGTTGAAAATCTTGCAATAAAGCCAGAATTTTCCTGGAAGTCATTTCGGCGTTTTCTGGTTTGGTTGTGCGATATGGTTTACACGGCATAAACTCCCGCATCTACTACGTGTTATGCTTATCAGAGCCGTACCCACAAATTTCTAAGAAAAGTTGACATTTTGCTTGTCGAGGACATTAAGTGGGCTGCAAATAAATAGAAAACTGCAAATTAACAAATGTCACTTGGAAAATTTACTCCAGGTCTAGAACAGGGTTGCAACTGCACAACCTGCAGCCTTACGGCCTCATGGGCCTTCGACAAATTATGGCGGCCGCGCATTTATAAAAACTCTTTGTCTACTGTATGAGGATACTTAGTAGAAAGACGGCCAAACAGATGTGTGCAAGGAGGCTAGGTTCAGTTTGCGGATGCCGAACAAAAAAATGTAAAAACTTTAAATATCTTGAACTCATTGGCGGCCCTGATGAATAAAAATAAACGTAATGCGGCCGACAATAGTGAAAAAGTTGTGCAAACCTGGTCTAGGAGGATAGAGAAGGCTTCACCTCTGGTTATAGTGCCTGCCTAGTACACAACTCGTCTTCGTCTGACTCAGTACAACAGCGTGGTGCAACTACCTTTAATCTAGGGGCCATGTTACAAAAACGTGACAACTCGCGGGCCACTTCCAGCAATATGGTGTACAAAACAAGAGATGCACAGCATTTAGAAATAAATATGGAAGATAAGTGAAAGCGTCAGTAAAATTATTACACAATAGCCAATAGCAATTTATTACAAATCTCTCTCAGTGGGATACTTGTGGTCGAGGTTCGAAGCTTCTCTGACACTATCATTTCTTTATCAAAACCAATATTTTAGTGGTAGCAAGTGGGATACTATGTTCCTGTGGTTCGTCTGCCATTCGATTTCTGTTTTCAGATTTGATTTGCTTCATCGTAGAAAATGTGCTCTCACACACGTACGTGCTTCCAAATATCGAGTGCATTTTTAGAGCGAAATCTTTCTGTTTGGGAAATCTATCATTGCTGACTAGTGTCTGGAGGCTCTCTACAGTCTGTAATACCGTTAGTATTTACATTTTTATTAAAAGATGTTATGCATGTTCTAATTAAAAGTACCTACTGCAGAGATGGGCAATTAATTTGTTTCGAGAGCCACTCTGAGAAGGCCACGTTTAGCGGATAGATAGATTAATTTGGCGGTGCTGAGTGCATTGCGCTAGATTTACTCTTCAAGACAACGACGCTGGGGCACCGAAAAAACAGAGGTTATCCAGGCTGGTGCCCCAGCGGGGGGTTAGCGGCGGGCCGTACCTTCTAATTTGATCGTAAAATAAACAAATAAAACGAAATGTTACACAAAAAAGGTATTATTCATTGTTCTTGTGCAAATGCACTTTATCCAGCACAAGCAATTCAGTGAGACAAATGCAACTTCACACACTTTTCAACAAATTTCAGATTTGAAGGTTTTTCCTGAATGCTTCCGCGGGCCACTGAAAACGCTGTGGCGGGCCACAGGCGTCCCGCGGGCCTACAGCTGGACCACACTGCAGTACAATATGAAAGAACGTGCAGAAGTCGACGTTAGCAAATTACCCAGTAATCTTGATTGTAATCGTTGACAAAGGCACGATCAATGCAGCCGATAAACCAGTGGAGGCAATTAAAGGTCTCAGATTACTTTGCTTACAACACTGAACCGCCACAAGTGGTTAGCTGCTATGCGGGAATGTTTTCACGATGTAACTCCATCATCGGTTCACTCTTCTTTACCAATGAACACAGTAGTCTGAGCATGCGACATCTTTTTTGACCACATGCGGTAGCTTGGTTGCATGACGTTTGGTTATTTTTGAATAGAACTGATAACTGGTGTGAGTTGACAGTCAAAAGCAAAACGACGGACCGTAATCACTGATCAGCAACAAAGGCCTGTCAAAAAACGTCTGGTTTGTATCTTATTTTCATCAACTATACTCTTTTGCGGTTGGCTTCGATCTTGCGCAAAAGTCGCAAACTTCGCCTTGCAAGTCGTTCTAGTAAATTTTGAGCCCACGATTAACGCGTTCATTTGAAACGTTGCGCTTAATTCAACAAACGTAATGCTAACAAACCAAGGTCGGTAGTCGTTTGCTCGGATGCTCTGCGGGACTGTATTGTGATTGAATCTCCCATCGTCGCCCTTGCACTGTATGCAACCACACCTTCGGTGTGTTATACGGGTAGACTACGATTGTGGCAATATTTATGTCAATGCTGCATAGTTTCCTTCTTTAGCGCAAACCGCGCAAGCATCGTCAGGCAAACAGAGTGAAGACAAAGCAAACGATCCTTTGCGTTTTAAGTAAACGCGCTCTTTAGTATTACGAGCTATACCGTCAACGTCGCGGCATCTCAATGGCATTGTGGTAAAGTTGAAACAACACAAAAATTCTAGAAACAACCACGCACGCGTATTTACGAGACGTAAATTATAAAAATACATCTTGAAAAATACGTTTTGCCATAAGCCCAGGGCATAATTTGATAGTGGACAGTTTACGTAGGATGCACTCAGCGATCACATAGCTTGGCAGAGAGGTAAAATGTATGTTTAATTTAAATTGCAAAGACTTGAGGTTGTTCGGAGCCAGCATAGCGATGATGAGGTCCAGCGAGTCTGGACTGTTGCCTTGGAAACACATGGGTCTTTGGTGTCAATTGTCTCGAAATTGTTGGTGTAATCCTTTTATGCTAAATGTGTTCAACTCAGTCATCACGAATTGGCTAAACGAGCGTAAGCCGGAACGTTTTCGTTAATTATTTCAGGGACATGAAACTATTCCTTTCAAAATTGACAAGTAGGCAATCTGAAATTCAATTAAAGCAGGTCGTCACAAACAGACTTAACATTTTCTTTGACACAAACTCATAACTGAAAGTAGAAATCATTTGTTGAAGTACCCTGATTCAAAATTTTGTTATAAGTTCATCTTTGCACTTCATGGTAAAAGATTAGCTTGTAACCGTAAAAGATACACAGGTCTGTTTTACTCAGTGATACAGGGATGGCGTTCGAGTTTAGCTCGTTGAACTATTAGGTTTAGTTAGCAAATTTTGGGGTATACTTAATGTGCGACTGTCACTTACTCTGCAAGATTGTTTTGATGACACAGGAAAAAATAATACTTTTTCTATTGTGTCCGACACTGTGTTACCTTACTTGTTCAATTTCCGGCAGTTGAGATTTGCTTACGATGAGCTTAGAGTTAATTAGCGCGTACCATATACTGCAGGTCGAATCTCAGTGAAACGGTTTTAATGAATGAGAGATTCGAACGAAACATCCCGTTTATTTGTTGTTCTATAGAAATACTGTTCATCACGTGGGCGATAGGCTCAGCTTTTTAGTTCAGCAGAGTCCAAACATTTTCCAAATAGGGCCAGATTTGACCATGTTAACAAGCCTGCGGGTACACACCTTTGATAATTAATATTTGCATAGTCCAGGCACTTAGCTAAGGGTTTGAAGCAGAAACACTCCTTTGCGACGGATTTCGTGCTAATATTTTCTCTCAGCACATTAAAACCCAAATGGAAACGCCTTAAGTAGCGAGAAACCGCCGTCGCTCCGATACAGAGGCGTAATCCAGGATTTGGCAGGCCGTATGCAACACAATCCGAAAGCAAAGTCGCGGGCAATGTGAAATGTGCCCATCGGAAGCACTTTAGACATTCCTGCTTTATTCGATTCATTCGTGCATTGTCACCACCGCTTCGTAGCAACTTAGCGCAGGGGTGTACAACCATGCAGCTCTGCCGGGCCAAATCCACATTACCAGATTGGTCCACGGGCCACAGCTGCATGTGTCAAGCTCTGCGGGTTAGACAACTCGCTGGCCACCCACGGAAAATTGGCAATACCAATTAGACACTGTAATGCTTACTTTAAAATCTGGACCTTCCGCGGGCCACGGGTTACACATCCCTGTTTAGCGGAAATGATTTTCTGAGCAAGCTGCAAATTTTGCTGTTCGAAGGCAGCGTTTTTAGATGTGAAGCAGAAGTGCAATGCCTGACAACGATTATTGCGTGTATCTTTAAATGGACACGTTCTCAAGTCAAAAACTTTCACAAACCTGAAGATATAGATTTATCATTTCGGAAGGTGAGCTACCCGAAGGGTGATCATGGTTGTCGATGTTAAAATCCACTCCACACGTTATTAACCGGTATAGGCTTATAACAAATTTACCGCCACTGTTGTCATCGTTTACAACAAATTTACCGCCATTGTTGTAAGCTCCACCTTATGTTGCACGTTGCACCGCGTACATCCAGTCTACCTCTGCTACATTTTCGCCCTGTTGAGATTCGGAAACCTTTATGCAGTTCCTCTTTTGGCCTTCATTTAAGTTCAGTCACCCTAACTGCTCTCTTTTTGTGCTGAGCTTATCTCATTGCTTGCTGAAACGTAGTGTTGAAAAATTTGATTTTTGCAGTTAGGGCAAGCTTTGTTCCGGCTAATGACCGTACCTTCATAATTTTTACTGTTGCATGATAAACCAGAATATGCAGAGTAGCTTTGCAAATGAAATCCCTGGGCAAATCAAAGGAGCCAAAGCAAAAGTGTAATACGAATAAAAAAAGTTTTTGGCTAGTCGTATTTCTGTAAGATATTGGGCATGCTATCTCCTAACTACAGTAACATCGAATTTATACTCAGTTTGAGCGCCATTAGAGCAGACAGCTGATATCACTCTAAATTTGACATCTTCGTGTATTACGACCCATTTTTGAATGCACCAGACCGTGAATTGTTTTAATGCTCTTTATGGGTCTATACTCAAATGGTCCATTCCACAAGCAAAAACGCTAACGTTGTCACAGGTAGAAGATGAGGAAGGTAAAACATCCATACGTTGGCAAGCAAACTTTCTGAGTTATTGAGCTTGTTCACATTGGTGAAAAATCGTTTCTTGATCACTTCTTTATTTACAACTATTAGCTTGAAACTATACTTTGCGCATACAAATGTTTAGCAGAAAAGTATCTGCAATGTGTTAAGATTTGTTGGTAGCTTTCAAAAAAGAAAAACAGTTTTCGTTCATTTGTGTAAGTCCACTGAAGCTTTCTAAATCTCAGTTTGTAACCGACAGGTTGTCTTCGTCAAGATAAGGTACATTGTAACTGTTTTCACGCAGTGAGTATGGTTTTGCTGACTCGTTGCTGACTGCACTCATCAAATAAGCAATGTGTTTGTCCAAAGCACGGGAAACACGAATCTTGGACGCAAGCAAAAAACAATGCTAATAACTAAACGATGTAAATGAAACAACTTGTGCTGCGAATTCTGATAGATTTTACACACCCTTCTGACTGCATAACCTCAAGTTATATAAACGTTTGTTCAAACTCAAAAAAAATTCACGCTTAACTTGAGGTGATGAAAGCAAGCACAGATCTTCTTCGACTGACCGATAGTGCACGTTTGGTCATTGAGCCTACAGGACGCACAATATTTGCTTGGCAAAGATAACGGAACCCTGTAGAGCACAAGCCCATGCCTCAAAAGCAAACCTTGGCCAGTTATTAGGCTTTGTGGAGCGCTGCTGTTGTTGTTCGCGTTGGCACTGTTGATTTTGTTGTTGCCAAGTTGACCAAGCGTCGTTCCGCCTCCGCTTTTCGTGGTCGCCGATTTCCAGAACCCTTTCAGTTTGTTAAACTCCATCGCATCCCGACAAGAATCCAGCAGTGGTTACGGCTTCTGCAATCCACCAGTGCAACGTGTTCAACATCAACTGTGAATCGATTTCAAACAAGCGCTACGTCATCATCTGCAACAACATAAATGTCGACGGTCTCGCTGAAATAAACGTCCTTCGGACGGCAGTGACGAATATTTCGACAAGTGATATAGTCGGGCAATAGTCTTGCTAACTTAGTTCGTGTCCCTGAAACCGAAATTTGACCGCAAAACATTCCGTCCCAATCTTTCTTGTGGTGAAATCATTGAGTTTGAAAACTAACCCTTGTAATATCGTATGCTGACGGTTGTCACTTGCAAACTTCCTTAGAGTTCTTGCAATTCAAACACAAAAATGCATTGTTGTAAAATGAGTATAGAAAAAAACTGGGTTCAACTTAAGTTTCTAAATCATGCTTGCTGATCCTGTTATCATAATTGTCATGCAAGTATTATTAGTTGCTTTTTCGCTTAACTTAAGCTCACTGATGAGCCTCGGGTTGCATCAGCGTCAGCATTGCAGATAAACTCCACAGACCGATTGCCTATGCCAAAAATGATTAATCGGTAAAAATGTCACACAGTGAAAATGAATTCACATTAAAACAGGCGGAACACAGTTCATAGACATTCGCAACTTTCATGACTGCGAAGTTCTTATTTCACTTTTTAACAGGTTTTGCGGATTGCCATCGCAAAGCAAAGTTTAGCAAAAGTCTATATGCTTCTATCGGCAGTTTCTTGGCTTTGATGTATAAAACCTTCAAGCATGTATCTTTCCCCTTTCAAACACCTGCACCGAAAACATGCTTTGAGGTTTACAAAATTAACTCTCCAACATACAGGTAAGTATAGTGCACGCACGTACACACCGGTTTCTTATCTGGCTTAAACAAAATTTATCACTTTTATCATATTTCGCTGCTACCCTAGTTGCCCTCTTCAAATTTGCCAGCCCGCTAAAGAAAACAGTTAATTATCAGCAACGATACGAAACAATTTGTAGTTTAGACGTAGCTGTTAGCTAATCACTAAACGACCAACAGTTTGTAGCTAACCGAGGTTCCCACAGTAGAAACGTGCTCAGCACGACACATTACCTCCCTAGACAGCCGGCAGCTTTTCAGCAAATCCAAGAACCGGTTTATTTTTGTTCATTCGATACCTCAGCGTATCACTAATCGCCTTTGTCGCTGCCCATACACCGAAACAGTTTGCACAGGGCACTGCGCCACCCCGACCGAACAAATTAACGAATCGATGTTGCGCAACGGCCGTAGCATGGGAATCAATCAACGCTGTGCCAGCCAGAGTTAAAGCGGTGAGCCTTGAAATTAGTGTTACGTGAAGGAAAAAAAGTGAAAAGTTCTTAAAACGCAGAGCATTTTTAGGCTCAGAAAAACGACATGGCAACCAGAAAACTCAGCTCCAAAAATATTCTTTTGTCTGTGCGTCTACTAAGCTAGGTGCGGTCGTTTCAGGCAAGTCAAAATAACCTTTCGTTGAAGTCTGAGTTTCAACGCCTCAAATTTCCAAAACTTTCTTTGTGTTGTAGGGTCAATCAGGTTCAGGTATTTTTTTACAAAATTGGTGCTGACTGACCACTATTTTAAGAAAACATGTAAAACCGTGTAACGAATAACAGCGATTTTGTTCCACTAATTGTGATGAGAGAGATAGGGTAAAGCTTTCAGCAAATCAAGAACAGGTGCAAGCATTTTTTCGTCACAAACAACAGCTCGGAACAGTGGCGTACGCAGAAAATTTTCATGGGGAGATTTCTTTCAGTGTCATATGGTGGCCATTTGTATTTGGTATGCGCTATTTGTGACGTCACAATTTGACGTCATATTCATGTTTCCAAACTAATGTTTTGGCGAAGTTTGTTGACATGATAGGCATATTCTTCTACACGCACTTCCCTTGTTTTATGTGTCATTGCACTGAATATAAACTATCAGCGCTTCAGGTTAGGATATCGGAGGAAAATAAAGTCAACGCTACCATACAGCAGTTCATAACTGCAAAAAATCAGGCTGCGCGTTGAAACTGGGGAGTAAAACACGCTCATCACTGCGTCAGAGCAATTTACAATGGAAAAATCAGGCTGCGCTGATGTCTTGTCGAATACGAACAGTCGAGCAGAGAAAGTGTACGGCTGGACTCGCTGGCGTACACTCCGGTTTGCAAGATCATATCTTGCTAAACTACACAAGAATTGAGAATGCGCATAAAGTACGCAAGAAAACTTTCAATTTTTTCTTATGTATAGAAGTCCAACAAACTTTTAGTTTTCCTTTTTACCTGCTGAGACATCATCAAATGCCAGAATGCTTCTATGTTAAAAACTGCTGTTTTTGAGCTCGTGCAACAGTTCTATCATGCTACAGAAATTGGTAATGTAGCCAATGCGGTCAGCGCATGCGCTGATCAGCCTTTGCAGACAAAAGAAAGACAACTGTTTCGGACAATGTGAACTATCACGGAACACTCTCAAACATGCGTAGTGGACGAAAGGTTGGCAAAAAGTGGTGGGATGGTTTCTGGACGTAGATGATAACCCGGATTCCCACTAAAACCTAATTATTAGTTTTTGGCCTCATTTGCAATGTTCCTTGAAATTTGCATGCAAATTTATTCCATGGTATTTGCATTAAATCGACAAATTAACAAGCAAAAAGTATGCGAAAACAATTAATCTCCTTTACGAAGGTAACAAAGTTTTTTGTAAAATATCAAGCTCAAAGGGGGGGTTAACCCCCAACACCCCCCCTTGCGTACGCCCTTGGCACTGAATATCGGTGGAAGCAAATGTAAGTTATTGAGAATATCAGAGTGCTTTCCAAATGCCAAGTGACTGCTCCCGGCTAATACGTCAGTGAAAAATTTGTTCTAACGCCAATAAGCTCTTTTCTTCACATTCCACAGAGCAATTGCGACAAACACATTCTTTGATACCATCACCACAGTAGTCTTACAGTAGTTCTACTCTCGCTCAAACTTATCGTTGAACAAAGCTGCGTGGGCCTTTTCCAACGTAAGGGCATACGTAATCGTCTACTTACAACATGCACCTAATGCGGCTGAAAGTCATCGGATGTCAACCCTTTGTTCCACAAAATGTGGTGAAAATGCTATACTTGTTGCTTTAACAAAATTAACAGCTTCAGAAAACAAGCCACATCTCGTTGGGAGACTAATCAGATTGTTGTTCACAAACTTAAATGAAGGCCAACGATTTTCAATTCGAACTCTATTCTGTCCTAAACATTCAAACTTGAAAACAATTGCCTTCCATCAAAATTTTTCTATGGACGTCTCTTGAGAAGTAGTCCAAAAAACAGCATTGGGAGCCATTTTCATCCCTTCACAGTTATACTGTAGTATTGTTCTTTGGACTGCCTTGAAGCCAAATTATGTTTCTTCGTTGACTGTTCAGACCGCACAAAAGCCCGTGTGGACTCCGAAACCAAAGTAAAATTAAGCCTAAAAATTATATCTTTCAAGCTCAATCTATCAAATTTTTGTACTGATCAACGATTTGGCTTCATGGCACGTTAAATCCGATTTGCACAAATTAAAAAATGCAAGATTCATGCTATACACCCACCTGAAGTTTGCAAACAAAAACAGTTCAAAACTGAAATGTTAGGGAGTTGTTAAGTCACACCTACTGGCTTCACAATGGCCCATGTACCACGAACACCCCGTTGTATGTATACTCAGACTAGTCTCTCGAAAGCTTGCAAGACAGCACTGCGATTAGCACTATACCTCATCTACGCTTACCTGTAGTATCTACCTCTTCTTACCATCTCCGGGCTTTCTCTCTGCAAAACTGCCTATGTTTCGTTTCAACACATTGTGTTTCACGGACGTTTCATCACAAAACGTGTTGCATTAGTGAGGAACGCTTTTTCCTGCGCTATTGATGCTTAACTCATTCAGTTGCAACAACCCAAACTGGGCGCCGCAGAAAAACCAACGTTTCTGATCTTCAATACAGAAAATGGCACATGGCCAAGCCAGCGAAACGTTTGCGACCGCAAAAGATTTCAAGTGGAACTCTGCTCTCGTTGGCACTTCAAGTGTGTCGCGAATGAGACCTTTAAAGATCTCTTGAACTTTTGCGGATTCACAATCAGTTCAGGATTCAGTGTTTTTGCTTTGATAGCTGGTGGCATAAGCCTATTTGGACAGAAATGAATATTTAAAAGATTTTAACGGCTGCATTATGGAAGCCTCGAACTGGCTATTTCGTTTTTTTCACACTTCATATATTGTGTCTTGCAATATCTTTTTGATCCACTGCATTGCGTTAGGTTTCAACACGATTAAAACGACAGAATGACAACGGAAATATTTTTGCTTGAAACCTTTATGGCTTGAGCCAGACTGCCAACGATTTTCTTCTTGGATAAAAAATATGAGAAATGGCGTAAGTAAAGCTCAAATCAAAAACGCTTCCATACACACTAAAATTAATGAGACCAAATATTGGGTAAATTCGTGACTAAATCTTTGATGTTTTGATATTTATCACAATGGAATTATAATCACAATGGTTTTTAATCTTATTTGTCTGGATATCACTCTTAGCATTATGAATGTGATTTTTTATTCCTGAAACAATTTCATGTTTATCAAAATAAATAAAAGTGAAATTACTTTAAATGCTTTATGAAAATGCTTTCATTTTCAGAAAACAGCATTTTGCAGTGATTTCAAATTACTTAAAAATATCTTTGTAGATCGAAAAACGGTAATTTTCTCTCTATGCTGCACGTGTTAACATGAAGAACTTATTAGTGCATAGGGCAGGCAGCTGTTGCAGTGAAAAGATGTAGATTTTATACTTTGTGTGGAAGATCAGTTTATGAAAATTAAGCTTCATCAGATTCAAATACGTGCACACATCTGCGACATGTAACACAAATCATTAACAATTGCCTGATGCTTGATAGAATCATTAAAACAAATCGTTGTTGCGAGAACCTATGAACTCGGCAAACTACAGGTATCACCGTCGCCAGTAACCGAATGTGGCATTATTTACAAAAACGTATTTGATAAAAAATCCAAAAACCCATTTTTTTGAAGTATTGACAAAAGAACCTGGTGATTATCGTTTTTTTTTTATATGAAACTTTTAATTATATTTTTTCATGAGTAGTTAGTGGGAATCATTTTTCCACTCTCATAAGAGACTTAAATCTTTTTTTTAATAAAGATTAGGAATTTAATTTTTTTTCAACAAAAGCCTCAAATAAATCTCTTCTTTAGTGAACATCCTAGGTCGCCACTAATTTTAGTCAAATAAGTTATATGTAGGGCAACCATAAGTCAATGAAGTCCAAATTTGTCTGCTTTTATTAAAGTTTATGAAACGTCCACAAACCAAATTTCACGCTTATTCCATGAGCGACTTCCAAGTTATTAGGTCAAAAAAGGCATAATTTATTTTAGGTCAAAATTTATCGGTAGGTCAAACTTGTCTTGCAGTACAGTTTTTTTTCTCTTCATCGATATTTTATTGAAACTACAACAAAAGATATTGTCATGCTTTTGCAAGCTTATGTGCAATTGTAATAACAGTGGGTTTATTGCGACTTCTGGCTTAACAATCTTGCTTGCCAACTACTGGACGATTGAAGATTATGTAGGCTATGCGTGCTAACGCAAGAAACGTGGTCTGTTGATGTGATAAATGCTCAATCTATTATGCTTATAGGGTATCAACTTTATGATGTTCTTAGGTTTGACTCTACTGTAGTTATTAATGTGCTAATCAATATATCATCCTAAAGCAGGGGTGTCAAACTCGTTTCAGTTCAGGGGCCAATTCAGGCAAATTTAATCTCAAGCGGGCCGGACCAATGTAATCGCTGTATAACACCCTGGTTATAAGTATGGACAACTTCCAACTGTTTTCATAACTTTAATGCAAAAAGTTCAAGCTCATCTGAAAATGATTATTAGCACATAA
>JGI24159J19872_10005259_pt1 | contig 16702 bp, 11 predicted proteins | sample Ectturendosymbi4_FD_19872 | JGI IMG/M metagenome (IMG submission 19872) | reverse complement strand
GGGTCACTGTTGTGGCTTTACAAATATTGCTGAATGATACGTACAAGCTGAATCCTTGCAAGGAGATGGGAGCAAAACTAGGCAGGAGTTTTCACGCTTTTATTTTCAAATGTCAAACGTTTGTCTGTTTCTTGACTTCCAAAGGAGTCACAGTTTCGCTATTTTTTACTTTATTTTAACTTATGACCTCAATGTTGTTTTTATAGGACAAATGTTATATTCAGTTCATCATCGACAGCAAAGTCATGACAATTGTGACTGCCTTGGTTGCTTTCTACATTCCAACCATTGTGATGTGCTCGTTGTACTACCAAGTTTATTTGGGTCTCAAAAACAGGAAAAAGTACGATTTGGTTCTGTTCTTACTTGTTTTCAAAAACTTTGCACAACTTTACCTAAGACAAACCCATGGTGGGTCAAAACATCTGTTCTGTTTCGTTCTGTTCTTGATCGAGCGAGTCACTCCTTTTCAGCAACTGATGTGATTATTTAAAAGCACTTCGTACACGAGTCTTCTCTTATAGGCTTGTATAGATCATTCAAGAATGTTTTAACCAGACTCGATGGGTCGTAAGTTATTTCCAGATCATTTAGAGTTAGGGTATGGTGATCAGATAAATCTGACAGAAGCATGAGCCAAAAATTGTCAGATTTTTTAATTTTATTGTTGTTTCAGTTCTTCGTGTCAAGGTAGAGACAACGTTTGTGACATCGACAATCTGAAGAAAGCCCTTAAATTTTTATTGAGATTACAGAAACTTACATTTAGATTGCAAAAGTCGTGATTAAGTTGTTCTAGGCAGAGTTACTACCATAGTTCGACCGATTATAATTCGTAATTGGTTTGAATGTACAATTAAAAGCTCTGTGTTTGCTGCATAACCCCCGAGGAATCAGCCGACTGGAAGATTCGGACTTGCACATGTCTGTGTTCAACTAACTAGTCTCCCCAAAGACGACGTAGTGGAATCAAAAATTTTTAATAGAAAATGGATTTCATGTAACTCTATTCATCCTCAGTCCTGAAATCCTATTCAAATACAGCTGAATATAACAAATTATACATTTTCATGTAGTTGTAATTGGGACTTTTTCATTTCGTGTAAATGCATTTGCTAATTTTTTTAATTTAACTACGATTAGATTTTGCTTTGAACAACTTCACAAAGCATGAACGTATGCATAAACAAAACCAATGAAACACTTGCCATGTAATTTGCCACTGCGAGTTTTTCCGAGTCACAGTTGAAATGTCCGAGATATGGTGAGCGTGTGATTTCAGTGGTGTATAAGGTATATACAGTCAAAGCTGAATCAATTACAATTTGCAGATGAACTGAATGAAGCCAAGTGCACCTTTTTATGTAAATGGCATTTTTATTGCAATTCACAATTTATGTTTTTGTGTAATAATAATACAATTCAAAATTTGCAGGAGTAATTGTAATTAAACCGAAGCCATGTAATTGATCCAAATATGGCTACAACTTTACTCAATTGTAGCTGTTAAACCTCCCTAACCACTGATGCGTAGAAAGTTAGGAAACCGCGTGATCACAAGACCGAGAAAGCAGCAAACTGAAAATACTGCAATAAAGTCTCTCAGTTCAGTATTAAAGGAATAAAAATATTTTGCCTACTTTCAACTGCACTACAAGGGGCACCAATGTGTGTGTAGCTGAACGTGTAGCCACCTCTTTGAAAAGAAGTGCGGTGGAGAGATAGCCGCTCTTTGTACTGAAAAGCCGTGCAATTATTGTTTTTATTTTTACCGTTGATTAATCGCTGTGAGTGTATGTGTCGCAGAAAACTTCGTAACATGAGAGCCATAAAATCTCCCCAAGTTCGGCGGGTTGCTGACGTTGTTGAAGACCATTCTGCTGGGACAGCGTCGGACGAGCAGGAGTGTGGCCCTCATCAGTCGCACGCTGACGGATCCATTCTGTCTACGATTGTCATGCTCTGCTGCCCGCCATGGAGAGCAATGAGGGAAAGTCCCAAGGCGGGCCTGCTCAAGAACGCAGGGTCTGACCAAGAAAATAAGTTAATTGACCGGCCTGCCGACAAGGTTGATTTTGCTCAGCAGCAACATGCTCCGGTGCCGTTGACGTCATCGAGTGGAACACAATCGGACACCCTGGCAAACGACGAGGGTCGCGAGGAATGTTTTAGATCTTGCCCAAGAAACAAAGTCACCGTTGGAAAAGAACAGTGCTCGCATCCAGTAGACCCGGCGGTGACTCGAGAACCGATCGTCGAGACGGCTTCCTCACCTTCGCGGGACCACGCATCAGAGGATCCAGACGTCTGGCTTCCCCGCGTATATCCGACAAGCTCCTCCGAGGAGTCGATGATCTGCAAAGACAGACTTAATGTCGCCCGGTCAGTTCAGCCTGAGAGCGAGCCCTGCGGACCCCGTTTTACATCCTCCTTCGACCGGAACTTCACCGATCCCATTCTTGTGAACAAGGTCGTCGCAGTGCTGCGACAGGGTTACGAGCAGCAGCAAGTGCAAACTAGAACAGTGCCTTTAACGTTGCAGCGGCATTCGAGTCTTCGCGAGCACGTTGCCGAAAGACCTGCCCCCAGTCGTCGCAGCTCAACCCCCGAATTGCCGTCACCATTGGTCGTAGCGGAACGGTCGCCGCAAGTGCGACGAAAGTTGCCCAAGACACCGGTTGAAGCTTGCTCGTCAAACACCGGAGCGCGGAAAGCTGTCGAAGAATGTTTTCCCGGTCAAAATAACCCACCATCTATTTGCAAGGAGTCGAGCACAAGGTAGCCAGGTGCATTGTGTCCTCATACAAGCTAACGACTTATTAGCGCAAATTATTGGAAAAAATAGCTACGCTGTATTTGAAGAAAGTTGCTTCCTACTGTGGGTGTTCAACGCTAATACGGACAATACCCTTTGTTTTCAAATCATTTAGTGGAGTTTTTCTACCAAAGCGATTTTATGTCAGTTGCTGTTTGTCTAACGCAGTGGTTCTCAAACTTTCATAAGCCGTGGCCCCCTTCAAAAGACTCTCATCACTTGTGGCCCCCTGCTCATCAGTAAAGACACCTAGTTCTGTTTTTAACGGGTTTCTATCAGATATTTTATCCTAGTGAAGGCCTCTGCTCGTGGCCCCCAGAGAACCGCTCCGTGGCCCCCTAGGGGGCCCGAGGGCCCCGTTTGAGAAACCCTGGTCTAACGTAACATATCTGTATTACCTGCGTATTTTTCTCTAATGTAAAACAGAAGTTAACAATGACAATGAACGTAAATGTTGTGAAATGCATACTAAATGAGTCTTTCGAGCGTAAAATCGGTAGTGTTCTTGAATCAATGAAGATTCAAGAATCTGCAGCCGCCGCCAATTGTTGTCACTGCCAATGACCTCGGGATTGTGAAAGTCAATTCGATTATCTGGGTTGGCTTGCCAGTGACTGCAGACTGACAAGCTTAGTGACGTTCGATGCTCTTCTATATGATTTATTAAATTGCGTTGCGTTTGCCCGATGTAGGAGGCACCCCATGAGCACGTCAGCCTGTAAACAACCTTAAAATGGTTGAGTAAAGCTTGCCGTTCCTTAAACGAGAACCAGCTTTGAAGCTTTTGGGTATTTTGAAAACAACGCCCCAAAGCTAGTCTCAGTTAAGGATCTGCAAGCTTTTCTCAACCGTTATAACGTTGTTTACAGGCTTACGTGCTCATGCGGTGCCTCCTACATCGGGCAAACGTAGGCTGCGTTGTTTACAAAATACCCGAAAGCTTCAAAGCTGGTTCTCGGTTAAGGACCGGCAAGTTTTACTCAACTTTGTTTATAGGCTTACGTGCTCATGCGGTGCCTTCTACATCGGGCAAACGCAACGCAATTTAATAAATCATATAGAAGAGCATCGAACGTCACTAAGCTCGTCAGTCTGCAGACACTTGCAAGCAAACTCAGATCATCGGGTTGACTTTCACAATCCCGAGGTCATTGGCAGTGATAACAATTGGTGGCGGCTGCAGATTCTTGAATCTTTGATTCAAGAACACAAACCAGAGCTGAATGCAAGCTGTGTTTGTTTTAAAAATTGGTTAGACTTACCAAATCCATCACAAATAAAAAAGCTTGCAAACACTCCATTTGTCATTCGAGACCCTTCCGTATTGTTCTTAAATCCTTGAAAAACTGGGGGACAGCTACGACACAACACCGGGTGCTACGGAAGACACCAGTTCAGTAATTACAACGAAACGCTACTTCAAAGTATATATAGCGTCGATTGTCTAAAAGTTCTGCGTCTTCTCACAATCATACTGTTACGTGTTTTTTCTATATACCTTTCGGTTGCTTTGAATGAGTTTGGCCCGTAGGTCTAATTGTTTTCAAGGAAAGCTTTTTCTAAACATTGCAGAAAAAAAACTTTTTTGGTTTCGATGACAACATTTTCAAAACGTCTTCGTTTGGAGACAACAACTTCATCAAAACTATCGATGGTTTTATCGTAATCACGAACCGCCTAATACAACTGTAATTTGGAAATGCGTTTATTTGCAGGACTGCAAACTGCCCTCAAAATGTCACCAACAAAATTAATCTGGAGTCCTTGTCTGCATCTGCGAAGTTCCAGACAAGAAGCTTCAGCGAGCTCGACAAGGACCAGTCACGACACAACCGAGACGATGATTCCGAAAAATTGACGAAAGCATCAAACAACGGCAGTGTACCTGATGGAACAGCCTCAAGATACAAACAAGTAGTAGCGCAGCCTAAGCTTAACAAGCCTGGCAGTGAGGTGCAAAATGCCGCCGGCTGCAGCAGCCAATCACCTGCCGCGCCTAAGCAGCGCTACCGTTTCATGAAATACTTTACGCGGTGTGCTGGTAATGGAGCAGCTCGGAGCGGTGGAAACAAGAACCACGTGAGAAAAGTAACCAAGCGTTTGAAGCAGCAATCGGATAAGTCGTCGAAGCTACTGAACCTTAACAAAGAACAAAAAGCAGCACGCCTGCTCGCCTCCATACTGGCCGCATTCATCCTGCTCTGGCTGCCGTACAACATCATGGTGTTCATTGAAGCTTCATGTCCTTATTCCGGCACCTGTGTTCCCGACGTTGCGTGGAACGTTGGTTACTGGCTGTGCTATTTGAACAGCACTTTGAACCCTGTGTGCTATGCTTTGTGCAATAAGACTTTTCGCCGTACATTTGTGTACATTCTGACCTTCAAATGGGCACACAGAGGGCGCAGGCGCTTGCCACCATGATTTCACTTCATTATGAGTACCGCAAATCCTCTGACTGCAAACAGTCAACAACCTAGTGTGTTGCCATTCTGTTAACGACACAAATGGCTTGGTATTTTGTAGTCGGTAAAGCGTTTGAGACGTCAACTTTGAGTTTATTTTATTTACAGTAGTTTGTGGTTTTCCTTCGATTGATTTTCAAAATAAGCAAGTGGGTAGAACACTGTTCTTGCATATCGTGGTGAAAACTTTTTTTCGTTCTTAAGCATCGTATTTATAAAATGGCCTCGACGTATTCCACGAACATACAGAGAACCCTGCTTGTGTCACATTTTCCATCTTCAAAACGTGCTACAGACTAAACTCGGGTCCCAGACCTGTAGATAACATGTTACGAGTCATTGACGTTGGCAGTTGCATTGCAACACCCACTAGTCTTCTCAGGTTTTAAGAAGGGACAACATTTTCAAAGCACGAAAGATCAAGGGGTTTAGAAGGCGGAGGTGCAGGGGTTGCAAGCACACCCCCAAAACGTTTTTGATTTTGTGAAATTCTGGGCAAAATCTGTGAAAACCTTTACAAAATCCCTGAAAATCTGGGCAAACACCCTGAAAATACGAGCAAAAAATGGCGCCCAACGCGTTTTAATTTGAAAAAATGGCGCCCAAAATCACGTGAAGGCCCTTTTTTTGAAGGTCATCCGAAATACGGTCTTCATTAGAAAATATTCGCACAGAAAGTGGCCCAAAAATATTTTGGGCAAGTTTGGGGAAATTCGAGCAAAAATCCTTCGCATCCCCAAAAATGTGCCTGCTTCTACACTTATGCAAAAGGTTGTCATGGATTCAAAACTAAAAATGAAGTGGGTGTTATGAGAATATACCTGTAGTAATATATTAACTTTTCCTGCTAACCTAGTTTTAGAGAAATCAAAAAAGTGATTGCTCAGTTTTAGAGAAATCAAAAACGTGACTGTTCGAATTCGTACAGATGCGACGAAAGTTTTACACCAAACGTTTTAAACATTTCCGCAAAAAGTCCCTCCCACATTTAAGTAAGCAGCACATTTGTTTTTAATGCGGAAAGCACTTCATGTGGACGTGCATTTCTGTCAATTTTAATGTGTGCTGACTACAGTCGTGTTTAAACTTAACTGAAAGTTATGAGGCTGAATTTCCGCTGTCCTTGTTTTTTTATTGTTTCACTTAAAACTTTCTTTCTCTTGCAGCTTTTTTGGTTTTCACCCACTCGTTGCGCGTGCTGCACCACTGTGTTGCCGTATTGAGTTAAAGGAGTGAATGTGAGCTGTGACGAAAATCTGCTCTATAGCGCCGTGTAGTGAATTTAATGTGTCATGCTGTGCAGTTAAGAATGCGAAATATTCGAAAAAGGTTATGTGCTGAGCTTCCTGATAAAACATACGCTTTACAGTAACAGCAGAATTTATCACTTTTGTAAGGTTGAAAGCATAATTTCTGGGCGGCGGTTAGCTCAGTGGTATAGAGTGTCCGCCTCTCCGGTTGTGAGTTCGATCCACGGCCACTGAGGGATTCGCCGTAGCGCTCCTTGGGCAAGAGCGTTCACCTCAACCTCCTCGGCAGAAAGCATTATTCACGCTTCGGCCTGTCGCCAATTGTCGTCAAATAAATTTGTCGCATTGAATGCGATTAAAAAAATGCTGAAAGACCACTGAAAAAGCAGTTTTTGACCAAGAAAATACTAAAAATTAGCTAAGTCTTGGTCTGTACAATATTGAAAAAAATGTTTATTTTCTAACGAATTTAATATTCTCACGTAGTGAAAGCACAGTCGATATTTTAGCATTATTTAAGGGTGGAAAACTAAGCCCTTGCCAGCATTTCAGTCAGACAGTTAAACATCCCCTGAAGATTTTCTGGGGTTGTTTCAACTTCCCTTGCGTGGGATCACTTTTTCCTGCAGATGGAGTGATGAAACCAAACATACACATTGATGTGATCCAGAAAGAAGTCATTCCACGCATGAGAGAACCTTATCCTAAAAGTGGGTTATTTCAGCAAAATCTTGCCCATGCCATGCATCAAAAAGTGAAAGAATTTTTAAAGAAGCACAACGCGAACATTTTGGAATGACCTGGAAAATCACGAGACCTCAATCCAATAAAAATTTTTTTTCCATACAAAACCATCGTTTGCAAAATAATGCACTGTGCAGTCATAACCAACGTAGTTGATGCCATTGTTAAAGTGTGGCATCGTGACCGAAAAATCATAGGAAACAATNAAAGACTGGTGGAATTCATGCCAATTGGAGTGAAAGAAGTTTTAAAGAATAAAGGCAGGCTTATGAAAGCAAGTTTCGTATGCACTGNTACCAATTTTGTTGNGTTTCAGCTTGAACAACTAAAAATATTGAACTTGAGTGTGTTTTCCTTTTTAAGCAAATCAGTATGAACGCAACTGTGCAGTACTGTCTATCGAAAGGAATTTTTACAGCCCAAAATCAGAAACTTATCGTATCAGAGTAGGCTATGTATTGCGCCTACAACAGAGGTTCTCAAGCCGGGGTGCGTGAACTCCTTAGGAGTCCGTGAATTTGGTTTGAGGGGTTCGTGAAGGTGAATTAAAGGTATAATAGACTTCGCTCTGACATTTCGAAAGGGTTAATATAGGGTTTGCAGACATTTCAATTACTTCTACGATGATTAAAGCCTAATTTCGAATATTCATTTCAACTTTTCTTCTTGAGGGGTCCGTAACTTATATTAGGATGTACTAGAGATCCGTGACCCACAAATGTGTAAGAAACGCTGGTCTACACACATAGTAGGCATCTTACACCTCTTATTCCAATAAACACGTGGCTCCCTATTTGTGGTACTCGAAGGCTTTCCGGGTAGTACGCGAGTATACCTACCTTCTATTTTTGCTTCAAAAAACTGTATTCACAGTTTTTGCTTTTACTTATAGGATTGCTTAAAATATCTGAATTTCCGTCTAATTTGTTATTGGTTCGTGACAATAAATGCTATATTTCTCAACGACACGTTGTACATGTCACTTTTGCGTCAAATGTCATGTTCTAAACTTTTGATCTGAATATATTTGGTCGAATGAGTTTCCTTGGAACAAGGTGGTACGCGGTGACAGTACGGGACCACCAAGTGGTGCGCGATCAGAAAAGGTTTGGAACCTTCTGCACTAGATTATAGAATAGGTTTGATATTTTTTTGTCTGCACACGTTTCAGCACTTGTGTAAAATGGCTGGAAAGCATTTTTGGCGAAGCATGCAGGAAGTATCTTGTAAATTTAAAGCAGAGAATTAGAGCCATAACAAACGGAAAGATCCTCAGACGATTCAGCTCATTTACTTCAGCCATCACCTGTCAAAAAAATCATAAATAAGAAGTAAAAACACAAAAAATAGGCAGCTAAGCATTTGTCCAACGTAGGCCTAATANNGCGAACTATTGCATTATAGCGTGACAACGCACTGACACAAGTGGCGTAGAACTGTAATCTACGTTTAGTCAGGCTTCATTCGTTNAATGAAAAAAGACTCAAGTTGCAGTAACTGTTTCTTAAGATCTGCAGGTTGAATGACGGGCTGCGACTGCGTAACAAGCGTTTCCAAATTTCAAAATCTGCACNACTTCTACGATCGTTGCAAAATCGAGCAATAAGGTTACGACGAAAGAGCGAGAGAGAGTGGGAATTANTGTTTCATATGNCTCAGCTAATGANCAGATACAACGATACAACGTAAAAAGAAACCATCATGCAAAAAAGTAACCAATTTTCTTCAATATTAGAGGTACCACAGTCATACATTGTCCCAGTGGCGTACGCAGAAAATTTTCATGGGGGGGTTTCATTCAGTGGCATGTGGTGGTCTTTTGTATGTGGTGTGCGCTGTATGTGGCGTCACAATTTGACGTCATATTCATGTTTCCAAACAACATTTTGGACAAGTTTGTTGACACAATATGCATATTCTTCTGCACGCGCTCCCTTTGTTTCATGTGTCATTGCACTGAATATAAACTATCAGCGCTCCAAGCTAGGATATGGGAGGAAACTACAATCAACGCTACGACACGGGAGTTCATAACTGCAAAGATATCAGGTTGCGCGTTAAAACAAGGGAGTAAAACATACTCATCACTACGTCAGAAACAACTGCAAAATCAGGCTGCGCTAATGTCTTGTCGAATACAAGCAGCTGAGCATAGAAAGTGTACGGCTGAACTGACTGGCGCATACCCCGGTTTGCAAGATCGAATTTTGCTAAAGTACACAAAAATTGAGAATGTGCATGAAGTACGCAAGAAAACGTTCAATTTTCGTTATGTGTGGAGGTCCAGCAAACTTTCCGTTTTCCTGTTTCCCTGCTGAGACATCAAATTCCTGAATGCTTCTGTGCTAAACAAAGCTGTTTTTGAGCTTGTGCAACAGTTCTATGATGCTACAGAAATTGGTAATGTAGCCATTGCAGTCAGCGCTTGCGCTGATCAGCCTTAGCAGACAAAATAAAAATAATTGTTTCGGATAAAGGGAACTATCGCGGAACACAATCTTAAACATGCATAGTGGAAGGAGGGACTGCAAAAAGTGGTGAGTCGGTTTTTGGACGCAGACGATAGCCCGAATACCCACTACAACCTAATTATTACTTTTTGGCCCATTTACAATGTTCCTTGAAATTTGCATGCAAATTTATTCCGTGGTATTTGCATTAAGTAGAGAAATTAGCAAGTAAAATGTGTGCGAAAACAATTAATCTCCTTTGCGCAGGTAATGAAATTTTTGTAAAACATCAAGCTCAAGGGGGGGGTTGATCCCAACCCCCCTTGCGTACGCTCTTGTATTGTCCAATATTAGAGGAAACAGGAACCACAGCCACACATAACTTTNNATACAGCGTTGAATTATAATCTAANAGGTTACTGCCTGTTTTTGCCACTGAAGCCTTTTTCTAGCTTTCTGTTGTTAATCACATGCGAAAGGTTGAGCAAACGTAGGCAAAGAAACTAAATTTATGGTTCAGTATATCCTTAGTTTGACAAGCACAGAGGAAACGTGTTACCTAAATGACGAGGCATTACCTTTGTTGTGGTAACGAGGTCGTATCTTGTTAGGACAACAAAGTACCGAATTGTTGTGTATAACGTCTTCACTATCCTACGCAACACAGTAGACTTAAGCATGCATGGCAGTAACAAGGTACATACAAATACATGAAAGAACACGAAGATATATATATGGCGGTAGTAGAAATGCATACGCTTGATGGCGCTAGCACAAGCACATCAGATGAAACAGATATGTGGTTGTACTAGTAAAGGACACACGCATGGATGGCGCCATCACGGTTATTATAAGATAGTGCTGCGATGATTTCCAAGTAGACCGATTTATAAAATGCATGGGGGAGTGGTAGGCTGCGAAGAACCAGGGGTCATTTGGGCTGCAGACAGTGCCGGATTAAGGTAGCGCGGTGCCCCTAAGTTTAAAAAACATCTCAACATCTGCTAAATCATAAGGTGTGTGGGTAAGGCAACCGCGTTACCATAGCTTTACTCTCTGCACGCTTTATCCAGTTTGCATCGTGACATGACAGTCTTGAGTATATCGTGCTGACCGCCAGTGTTGCCAGATGGTTGTGACCTAAATCTGCTAAATGGTGTCACAAAAACTGCTAGAATTTGCTAAAAGTTTTGTCACAGATTTTCAGCTAAAATCTTCTAAAAGCAGTGAAATTCTGTTAAATGTCTGTTATTTGAATATGATTAAAAAAGAACCTATAAAGTTATACAATTTAATTTTTCGTTTGCACTCGCTCTCAGTAAGCATGGGCTGAAACTGCCGGTCTTGGCCAACACACTTTTCGGCCCACAATTTTCTTTCAGTCAACATTTTGAGCAACGTAACTGCAGCTTACTTCGTTTTTTGTATAACACACAGGTCGTGACGATCTCTTTCAAATAGTTGCACGTTTTTATACAGTAGAACAATGCTCAGCGATAAACAATCTGAACATAGCTTCAGGCTTCAGCCCATAAGTGTACGGAAGTGCATATTTTTAGGGATAGAAAAAATTTTGCCCAAATTTCATCTTGCTTTCCCAAANAACATATAAACAGCAAGTCTTAATGTTAAGACTAAAANGTACCATTGTAAACTAATCANGGTTTCTGCATGCCTAATTAGGCCTACCAATTACCAGGGTTCAAAGCCGTACGCCCTCAACTAGCAATCAATATTCTGCATAGCTACATGTGAACAATTGTTATATTTATTGTGTTGAAAAATGTTAGCTAACTACAATAAAATCCTCCCAAAAATTGCTGTTTATGCCGCCACGCGTGGAAGGTGTTGTTCAGAATCTTCATTTTCAAGTTCTAATACGTTCTAAAATTGTTCTTCCAACACGATCATCCTAATAGTTAAGATCTGTTCTTCTCTAGCATAGATTTGTGTTGGCCACAATGGCAATCAATCTGGAAAAGGAGCAAAATATCGGGTTACGATCTAAAGTAATACATTGCCGCAAATAGGTCAAGTATCAAGTAATTAGAGGGAAAGGAGGCAATTTAATAGAGAGCATAGGCTATAGCTTAACCTTCCCAATTGGCAATCTTCACTGGAACATGTTGTACTTATAATACTACAACTTACTTAAACGCTTACAGCTTCTAAGGTCACATTATGAAAACCATAAATCCACTCCAGTTTAGACAGTTAAACAGTGGCGTACGCAGAAAATTTTCATGGGGGTGTTTCATTCAGTGCCATATGGAGGTCATTTGTTTGTAGTCGATCTTTGTGACGTCACGATTTGACGTCATATTCATGTTTCCAAACCAACGTTTTGGCGAAGTTTGTTGACATTATATGCATGTTCTTCTATACGCACTCCCCTTATTTTATGTGTCATTGCACTGAATATAAACTATCAGTGCTCCAAGTTAGGATATCGGAGGAAAATAAACTCAATGCTGCGACACAGGAGTTCATAACTGCAAAATTTTGGTTGCGTTTTGAAGGGGAGTAAAACACTCATCACTGCGTCAGAGCAATTTACAACTGCAAAATGGGGCTGCGCTAATGACTCGTCGAATATGAGCAGTCGAGCATACTGTGTGGCTGGACTGGCTGACGCACACCCCGGTTTGCAAGATCGAATCTTTCTGAACTACACAACAGGTTGCCAACCTGTCTTCACCGAAAAAAGCCATACCTTGTCCCAAAAAGCCAGATAGGAGTTTTGAGGCATAGCCTATACACGTAGAACATGCAAAGCCGTACACAAAGTAAACATTAAAACTCAACATCGATGTAACACACTTCCAATCTTTAGATTTTAGAAGCTTATTCTTTCCCCGTAATTACACTGCCATTCATTTGTTTTTTATCAATAACATCGATCATTTTTAGGGCCACAGTAAAATTTTTGCAATAGCCTGTGCACTCTGCATGGTAATACACCCTCGTCCCAAGAGATTTGTAATGAACATGTATACGCAGCTCAGACAATGTTTTGCCAGAGCTAAGCCTATCGGACTGAAAATAAGCTAGAAAAAGTCAACTTTTTTGGCTTTTTTATTTCCCAAAAAAGCCAAAGGTGTGAAAAAAGCCAGAATTTGAAACCTGGCTTCAAAAAAGCCAAATTGGCAACCCTGCTACACAAGAATTGAGAATGCGCATAAAGTACGCATTAAAACTTTCAATTTTTTGTTATGTACAGAAGTTCAGAAAAATTNGTTTTCTTTTTCTCCTGCTGAGACATCATGAAATNCCTGAATGCTTCTATGTTAAAAATTGCTGTTTTTGAGCTCGTGCAACAGTTCTATCATGCCACAGAATTTGGTGATGTGGCCAATACGGTCAGCGCTTGCGTTGATCATCCACAGCAGACAAAATAGAGACAATTGATTACGATAAAGTGAACTATGGTGGAACACAATTTTAAACATGCGTAGTGGACGAAAGGTCTGCAAAAAGTGGCAAGATGGTTTCTGGACGCAGACCATAACCCTTATTCTCACCAAAACCTAATTATAACTTTTTGGCCCATTTAAAACATTGCGTGAAATTTGAATGCAAATTTTTTCCGTGGTATTTGCATTAAGNCGACAAATCAACAAGCAAAAGTATGCGAAAACATTTAATTTCCTTTGCGCAGGTAATAAAGAGTTTGTAAAATATCAAGCTCAAGGGGGGGTTAACCCCAAAACCTCCCCCTTGCGTACGCCCTTGCAGTTAAATGTGCACTGAACACAGTATGCTAAGAAAAATAGCAATATGAGACTGATACACGCAAATACTGCAGCCTATATGATCAACAACTAAGGAACAAATGTGTACAAATGCACATTTCCAATGACGAATGATTTATAACCTTAATATGAATATTTTATAAAAAAGTGCTTCACTGCACTGCATTAGCATAAGTGAATTATGCAGTAATGTTAATGAAAACTTCATTTCACAGCATTAAATTAAAGCAATAAAATTTGGCAGGATTCAACTTATGCAATTCACTGCATGAAACAAACGGAAAATATGAAAACCTAAACAGTATAAAATCACAGCTACATTACCACCACGCGACATATCAAAGCTGCAGTTGCGTAGTTAATTTTATTCATGAATACTTGATGGAAACAGATTTGCACTTGCAAATCTCACAACATCAAGCACGTTTGAAACACGAAAACTACACACTATCGTATCACAGCTACACAACATTACTACCGCAAAACATTTTGCAGCTATAGCTACATTTTAGTTGTACACTTTACAGTATTAACAATTTGGGGTTTATAGAAATTAGGTTTAGTTGGAATGGTGGGTGACAACTACATACATGTTCCTAATTTTTAAATGTTTCTAACTCTACCCAAATTTGAGTGAAGCTGTTTCAGTTGGCCCAATTTTGATTTGGACTGTTGCAATTTTCTCAAATATTTATAATATATGCAAATCTTGACACTCTTCCAATTTGCCCAGATGTTTCTAATTGTACCCAAGTTTGACTGAAGCTGTTTCAATCACCCAAATATGATTAAGCTGTTGGAATTTGCCCAAATGTTTCTAAATGTATGCAAATTTAAATGAAGCGGTTGTATATTATTCAAATTAGAATGAAGCAACTTGAAGTTCCCTAAAATTAAAAAAGTTGTTTGAAGTTCCCCAAAAATGAATAAAGCTCTTTGAAGTTACATAAAATTGAATGAAGATGTTCCACTTGGCCCGAATTTGAATGGAGCTATTTTTGTTTGGCCAGAGTTGATTCAGTCTGTTGGAATTTACCCAAATTTTTCCAACTGATGGAAACATTTTTAACTTCACCCAAATTTGAATGAAGTAGTAGATAGTTGAATGAAGTAACTTCACCCAATTTCCTCAAATTTCATTATGGTTGTTTTAAAATACACCCAAATGATTTTGGTTTTATCCAAATTTGAATAACACTCTTATAATGCAACCAGACGTTTCTGAACGTACTAAAATTTTAATGGAGCTTTTCTATATAGCCCATCTTTGAACAAGACTGTTTGAAGTTGCCCACAATTAAATGAAGCTGTTGCAAATTGGCAAAATTTGATTTGACTGATGGACTTCACCCAAGTGTTTCCAACTAATCTAAATGTTTTTGTTATCACCCAAGTTTGATTGAAGTTTTTCTCATTTGCCCAGATTTAATTGAGGCTGTTGGACATTACCACTAGCGTACGGAGGGGGGTGGCCACTGTGCCATGGCCCTCCCCTCAGACCCTAAAAATAAAAAATTTATAAACAGCTTTCGGCAATGTTTTCTGTCAGTATTCGGCAGTGTATTCCAAAATGTTTAATTTTAGGCGAATAACACTATTTTGTTTAGAAAAACGCCTCTCAAAACACAAAATGACTATATTTTCTACAAATTTAGGGGAGGCATGGCCCCTTTGGCCCTCCCCTGGCTAAGCCTATGCTTTGGCCCTCGGAAATTTTCTGTGTACGCCACTGGACATTACCCAAATGCTCCTATTTTACTCAAATGTTTATGATTTTACCCAAAACATTATTAAAGTTTTTTAGTTGGCCCAACTTTGATCAAGGCTGCTGGAATTACCACATGATTCCAGTTCACTCAAGGGCAGTCTTTATTTTGCCATCAGGGGCAAACAAGAATGGCACAATAGTCTCAGACTATTTTGCCTTTTGGCCATTATTTTGCCGTTGATTTAGTTATTATTTTGCGTCAGTTTGGAAAATAGACACAGCCTCACTTACATGTGAATGTAGCTGTATACTTTGCCCAATTTTTGAAAATTTTTTGCCCGAATAATGGCCAATTTTTCAGCGTTGGTGATGTGACCGCATCCTCTGCATCGCCATGCCATACGCTTATGCTTCAGCTCTACAACTTTCTAAGTCTGATCTTTGTAACTTAAAACTTTGTATTACATTCGTGAGCATGCAAAAACTTCTTTATTCTTATCTGAGTGCTTTTGCTACCAGTTATGCCTTTTACGCTCACATTGTTTCGCTATGATTGCATTATTGCAAACTTCGCAGACTTTTCTTGAATCAGCAGGATAGGCAGTAGGACTGTAGGTACTGAGCCAACCTTTAAGTTCTGAATCTTGCAACCATATATGTCGAAACTTTTGGCAGCTTTGGTTTACCAGGAACGGCAGGAAGTATTTACCAGATATTAGTACTTAGTACTTACTAGTGTAACTGAACCTCTGGGAAATATCGTGCCGTGGGATAAAGACATATTCTACCAATGTTGTCTTTAACCCAACGCGCTCACTAAGCACACAAGCAAATCACTTAGGCCTCACCAAGCCATCTAATTACTTGTTATTATGACACAATTATCTGCTTGAAGCAGCTTCTTTGCATAATAATTAAGATTCCAAATAATTGCAGGCGGCTGGTTGTGCTTTGTCATGGTGTTACCAAATTAAAAACGTCATAAAGAAGAGTAGTACATTTTTGATGAAAAAGGTGTAAAAGCTTTCATCTTGAAAAACCGTTGAAACAGGCTTTTGGTCAGGAATTTGTTACCTGTTAAACCTGCCAAGCGGCTGGTAAAACCCTGCTAAAAAACAGCTAACGGCTAGATTCAAAATTTTACAGCTAACAGTGAGAAAATCCGGCTAGATTTAGCAGCATATCAGCTAAAATGACAGCACTGCTGGCCGCAGTCTTATGCCTTTTGTTACATACCTGTACAAAAAGAATCAAACAAGAATTTCTGGACACAGAAAGCGTTCAATTGAAAATCTTTGCTTACTACTTACGGCAAATTTAGCAAAATACTGATTTCTTAGACTGAGAAAAGTCTTATATATAATGTAATAAATAAGAATTATTATAGAAGACCGCGGGGGCCCCAAAGGCGCCGGCTCGCAGCAATTGCTACATTTGCTACTATTGTTAATCCGGCACTGGCTGCAGACCTAACACCCAAAGAGTTGCTGGACCAAAAGCGAAGCAATTTGCTTGCCT
>JGI24159J19872_10005258_pt1 | contig 16703 bp, 7 predicted proteins | sample Ectturendosymbi4_FD_19872 | JGI IMG/M metagenome (IMG submission 19872) | reverse complement strand
CCCCCCCCCCCGTGGCAACGGGACTGGCTGCATGTCGAGCGAAAATCTACCGTTGAGCGCATCCTTGAGACGAACTTCGTGTACTGCAGACGCGCGCTGCTGCAAAAACTTGTGCATCTGACAATGGCCGCATGCTTTAAAAAGAGTGGTTTCGCTTCCTCAAAATATTTCCCAGCTTTGTTAGGAAACATTTGTTATGCACAAAAGGGCAAAACTACTCATTCTACTGTGGTTTGCCGCGGCTTATGCTCCGTTGTATCTTGACTCTTTATTATACTCTGCCATGATGCAAGTCAAGTTTACGAAAATGCTAGCGTGGCCGATGCTTTGCAAAAGGTTTGTTAAACGGAAATTTATCCAATTCTTTTCAAAACCTTTCTGTCGGTAAACTTGAAAAAAACGTCACTAGCCAATTTTCTTAAACGTAGGTTGAATTTACCTTCCGTTTATTGAGGTGTTGGAAATTGTCTTTTTGCGGAAGATTCTATTTGTTTGCAAATGCCCTGCAGCATTTGTAAGCACATTGTGCGTTATTTTCACGCAAGCCTTGCATAGGATAGTTTATTCGTTCTATACGTACTGTAAGTGTTGCAGTATTAGGACATGTGAGCTGGTGGATTATTTGTACCTTCAGCGAACAAAAACAGAAAATGGTAATTCCTGTGTGAACAACTTTTCCGAAAAATGAAGTACAGTAATTGAACTGACTATAAAACCTTGGAAACAATTTTCAAGGAAAAGTCTATAAAATCGACTGCGTTAAGTTACCTATAACTGCATCCACGTGCAATGTAAACTAATATTTACGAAACATCTGAAAACACAAACAAACAATAGGATTTTCCGTAAACACGCGTTTGCCATTGCTTGTTAAGTTAAAGCTCATTCACAAGTAATGACAACTTGCACAAAATGGTTTACAAGCATTCTTAGATACGTTTTTTCTTTGCGCTTTCTGAAAGAGTGCGCACTCTTTACCTCGGATTTACAAAAGAAANACAAGATGAGACAACCGATTCAAAAAATGTCTTTTTTACCGTGTTACCATGNCGAAACATCAAATGACTTTGACAAAAGAGCATTTTATTAAGCTGTTTATGACAGCACGACTTGGAAAGTGTTCTGATGAAACATTTGATGAAGCCATACAACGAGATCCATCAGACAATCGTGTTTCAAACACTTTGACTAAGATTACATCACAAGATGTTTATCACATGAAAGTATAGCAAAGCCGCCGCAGCAGCACGTTTCTCTTGAGATGTCGTTTGAGGATTGTGACGAGTACGAGGAAAAATTCAAAGGCCAAACATACAAACTCTGCTTCTTGAAAAAGGTGCGCAGCGATCGATTCAAAATTTTCTTCAACTGATGCTACATCGGCCCATCAGGTTACCAACCTCGTAATCCATTTAGGTCAAGATATCTTGCCATTGCTGGCAGTGACGCCGTCAGTTGTGGTGTCCTAAAATGCGGCACTGTCAATCAAAAGCGGAGTGATAGCGGCTTAGAGAATGCCGCGACTAGGCAGCGAGTAAAAATAGTTACTTTCGTTTTTGGCTGAGAGCTTACTTTAACAATTTCAATTGTTTTATTTTGTCAAAAGAACTAGGCTTGAATAAAATTTATCAAAATGCGCATTATCGCTCTTCCTGCTTACTAGGTGCAAAAGTGCGACAAATCTTGATTGCATAGCAAAAACGTCCAGCCAACTAAGATGGGAACACGTAGATATTTTTACTGTGAGTTTGGTTTAATGTCAAATGTTTTGGTATGAGGCAAATTACATATGCTTTGGTGACAAGATACATTATATAGCAATATCAGAGAAACAGCAAGTTCCAAAGCAGCTCCTTGAGAATCAGGATCTTTGGTAATAATTCGTCACCTACGTTGATTTTAAACGTGTTTGCGTAAGTCATTGTCGTCTTTGCTAAATTGATCGCCGTTGGTTGAGACATTTTTACTAGTTCGACTGCCTACACCAGGGTTTCCAAACTACGGCCCGAGGACCAAATACAGCCCTCGAAGCCATTTCATCCGGCCCGCAAAACTATTTCGTCCGTCTGCAAAGGGATTTTATCAATATTGAAAAAATAGTGTATTAACAAAAAACTGTGATTTGTTAGAATGCAGCGTATCCCGAAACAATCACATTATGTACGATTTCCGGCCATCGAACTGTTGTGGAATGGCTTATGTGGCCCATTGACAAAAAGTTTAGAGACCTCTAACATGCAACGCACAGAAATTGTGACATATCTAAAATTTCTGAAGAAGCGGGTTGGCGCATTTCACCAACATCTTGGAAGCCACAAGCACTCACTCCGAACTCTTTTATTTGTATAAATTTTTTTTTAACCAACACAGTACTTGAAAACATGCTTAAAGGAGCATTGTTTGGTTCATGTTGCACTCAACATCCCCAAAGACTGAAACTTGGGCAACAACTTTANAAGTAATTTTTTAATTGTCCGCAGAGTTTTGCTCAATCAACTTGCATTCAAATAATATTTCAACAAATTTTTAAATGCATTCTGGAAGTAGATTTGCCACTTCAATAATTTTGTCTCGAATATCCCGACAATGAACACCGGATTAAAGCAAGCACCTATGCGAATAGGTAGATTGTTAGAACACAGGGAATATTCAGATCAAAACCTTTATTTTTACACTTGTCTTAACCAAAGGGTCAACCTGCGGCCTGTCTTCATCGAGCCAATTATTTACACAACGTTCTTGAGGTAGAGGTTCTCCCGTNCAGACAGTAAGTTTGAACTATTCCTTGCCGAAACAAACACGAATTTAGAAGATAATAATACCTGCTATTAGGAACAGAAAGTTACCAAACAAAAATTTTGGCAGGAATGATGTTTTTTATTTATTTCCAATAGTGACGTAATTTCCATTTTGATGAAAAAATTAATTACCCTGTGCCTGTGGCGTAAACGGCAGCGGTGAAATAACAAGATCAAGTAAGAAATGGCAATCTCTTCTGCAAAGATTTTTGTCCCGTGTTGAATAGCTCTACTTGTTCGCGGCTTGATACTTTGTTTGAAGGTATGCGTGGTCTCAAAGTTTTGTTGGGTAAAGGGAGAAGCGAAAGTGCTCTTAGCTCATTTGCGCTGCCCCTTCTCGCATGACAAAACGGCAGCGATTCATATCTAAGTCGCTGTAAGCTGAATGCATTTAAATGGTGTGATTCAGTTCCATTCAATCTTGATTCTTTCCGTGGCCACTGTGAACCAAGTGATCGGCATTCGACTGCGTCGTACTTGCTGCGACCGACGTTGATGGAGTCAGATGGTAATGGAACGAATTTTAATCTGGAGAGTTTTTTTGTATCTAAAAAATTCATCCTCGCCTTGCAATTTTGGTTTAAGCGTGTGAATGATGAAAGCATAATTGAATTTTGTACGAACAAAGTCTTAGCAAAATGTTTGATGTGAAACACTAAAGATATGCCCAGTCTCGTTGGAATACCACGTTTATGGCTTGGAGCTAAATTTTACTAAATTTCTTAAGTAGATGCACGGATTAGCTAACCTACGGTCAAAGAACCCAATTTTATCAATAATAGCAACGCAAAGCTAATCCCAGCAAATCCGGATGTTTTGATCTTCAATGAGCAGGTCGAATGAAATTAGTCACTTCGCCCTACAAGCAATCCTGGTCTTATCAGGCACAAACTAATCCAAGAAACAAGCTAACATCATGAAAATTCAAAACTTGGGAGGAATAAACTCCAGTGCAAAAATTTGGTGGAGGTATGCCAAGGTCTGGTTAGTGAGGATAATGGCGTCAGATATAACAACATAAAGCAGATTTGACATTCGTGTCGTGTGAATAATGTCGAGTTTCTCAAGTTATGATCACCGGCTATGACATTTTTTAACATTATTTGTTTAGAATACACATGCTACTTTGTTAAAAAATGCGTTCAGTCATCAGAACCTCATCGGTTTTGTTTTTGGTGGTGGTAACAGACAGGTTGATAAGCATACTCTTCTCACAGCTGCACGCATAACCTATGCATGCCAAAAAATTTTAACGTGTTCGCGAAAATCATTCGGTGGATTTTAAGCTACAATCGATCAGCGAGTAATCCAAGCTGAGGCCAAATAGTTTGGTGCGCGGATAAATCATGTCCCCGGCCGAACGAGCTCGTCCTAACTTATTTACCCGATGTGTGGCCAGTAATCCTTTACCATCAATAGTACGCTTCGCTGTTAAAGTTTCCACAGCTTGGTAAGACCAACCGCCCACCGCTGTTATTTCAACAATGAGGTCAGAAGAGAGACAAGCATGCGAAGCTTCCAAATAGAACAAATGAAAGTGCGTGACTGCCTGTTGCCTCACCGTTTTTACGTTTTGTTAGCTTCACAAACGCCGTTCTGCGTGTTTGTGCAAAACAGTCTGTTCGATGTCAATCAACCCCCTGAAGTCTTTAGCGTGCTCGCAAGCATCGCATCTTGAAAATAATGCCATGATGCGGAAACCTTACATTATAAATCACGCGTATCAGCTTAGGCAAAGGTGTGTAGAAAAATTAACACAGCCTAAATGCATTAAACCTTGAAGAAATGTGGTCGTGCCTTGGCGCCGGTAGTCCACTTTTGTGTGCAGAAAGCGTAATAATTGCCGGTGTTACGCCGCTTACGTGCCGCAAAGTACAGTAGAACGTGCGAAATCTGACCACTACCTGGTACCTTTGCAGCCACTCTTGTCGTAAACCAGCTTGGGTTGATCCTACGGGAGAGCGCTGAGCCATTACGCAGAATGGTGCGAAGGCAATATAGAGCGTTAGAAATGGGAGCGTGAGAATGACAGCTCCGTTTTTCTTGCGGCTGGAACTGGTGATGAAGTTGAAAGGCAAAGCTAAAGAGACGTATAGCCGTGCAACGCAACAGGTGCCTGCGACTGGGATTGCAAGTTCGCTCGCGGGATGTCGCAGGCGTCAACTTTGCTAGCAGCAAATGAACTTGTTGGCAGCATTGTTGTTAGCAACGTCTCGTTAGCTAGAAAACCTGTTTATCAGCGTCTTTCTCTAGCAGCTAGCTTCAGTTATATTTTCTGTTGCTTATGAGAAACGAGCGAACATACAAAACACGTCTTGCTTGTTTTTGGCTCAAAAGTTTTAAGCAACACCTAATTCTAGTTGTCCCATTGAACAAAACTTTTTTCCAATAATTTTAAAGCGCGGAAGTTTCACGAACATTTATTTTTAGTGAAGTTAATTCGGTTAACCTAAAAATTAAAGCAACGTCACCACATTTGTATTGACTATTTCAGTTATAGCAGTTGCCTGTTAAGGTTGAAAACGACCTTTCAGATTTGCAAATGATTGCTGTTTTAATGCTTTTTCGTAAACTTCACTGAATTTTGCCTATCAAAGCTATTGTTTGATTTGATACTGATGACATCACTTGATTATTTGAACATTCAATGCAAGTAAGCACAACTAAGACACAAACTGACTTCAGTGCTTCAGGTTATTCTTCTTTTTTGCGTTTTATGTGGACATGGGATGAGTTGGACGGGGTTGAAATCAAACGAAATCCCCTGGTGTGATGAGCAATTATCAACATGTCAGCTTGATGTAGACTTATGGAACTGTCACGCAGCAAAGCCTGGATGGCGTTATTTTTGTTTTGAAGCTCTTCGCAGACGAATTGTCGGATCACGACGGGCGTTGTGTCCAGAAAATCTGTTCAAACAAACCTAGGTCCCTCCAGAGGATCTCAAATTTCGGTAATTTGCAGATAAAAGTCAGTCAAATCACGACATGCTCAATTTCACTTGACCAGTTATAATGTCAAAACTTTTCTCTGACTCACACTGATGGGTGCATGGTGGGCGTCAATTTTGCACCGCCAGCAACGGTAAGCGTTCATGGTAACGGTGAACGCGGCTTCAGTTTTTAAATTGAAAACGGGCGGAGTAACGAAGACTGTCAAGATCCATGATTTGAATATTTGCGTAGTTACCTTGAGAAAGTGTCTATGAGTAGATGGTAAATAACATAACAATCGGGGCGTGTGGTCTGCACCGTTTGCGCGTTATAAGCATAGAGATCGCAATTTAGGTAGAAAATACTGAATGCAAGCAACGGACATTCAGATCCTCAAAACCACCGTAAGTTCACCAATCCACAATCCAGTTTTTCCTTTTTTCTGCTGCATTGTCACATTACTGAAATGTGAAAATCGCAACATCAACGCACAGAATTTCTGACAAGAAATATTCGTTTTCTTTGATTTCCAGTTAATTTGATGCCTGATATAAATTGCAGTGCGTTTAGCGTTTCTCTTAGTTGCCCTGCTAAGTTACGCATCTTTCCTTAAGATATCGTAGCTTCAGAGGTCAAAACTGTTCTTTAGGTAAACCGAAACAAAACGCAGCGCATTTTAAATATGCGGGCAGGCGAGACGAGCATCGCAAAGCTGCTTAAACGTATTTTCTTCGACATGCCGGCAAATTTACTTCCATCTCTCAACAAAGCTGCTTTGTTGTCGGCGACTGGTGTAGCAACCAAACACAATGATAGAGAACTGGATCACTGCCAGTCACCTTCAACACTGCCTGAAGTGCTACCACGTTACCACGGCCGCAAACCGTGATGGCACAGCTCCGTACAAAACGACGCGAACGGAGAGCTGCGCTCAGTACTTGTTTACGTTAATGCCAGAACCATTTTTTGATAAGTTAATTTTGTTGAAGAAGCTTTCTCAACCGTCGGTGTTAATGAAGAAGCTTTGTTAGTGTCTGGTAAACCCCCGTACTGTAGAAAGATTTTCAAACTGTTTTCCTAAGTACACAAAGAAGCATCAAACTGTATAAATGTACGAACCAATTCCTAACTGTAAAAGGAAATTTGAATAACAACTTGCATTCAGTTGTTTTTACCATTGCAGCTTTGTATAACCCTTAAGTTTCATTACTCTTTTCAAACAAATCAATTTAAAACTTGATTTCCAGCGTGACAGTTCAGTTCAGTCAGAAACCTAGTTTTCGGTATAAACGCTTTTATAATACGTGTGAACCGAAAATGAGGCATTTATCAATAACAGTATTTGCAACTGGTATAATTATGTTGAACAAGATCAAGAACGTAAAAACCAAAAAGCTTTGAAAGAAAGAACATTGCATGGTTGGGCAGATGAAAAAGCGTCAAAAATAACAAGCTGGTCACCGAGTACTGAAATTTAAATCCCAACTTGCTTATGGCACAATAGTGTTGAAAAATGTATGCTCCGGGACAAAAAATAATCTGAAAGTAATGAAAGGGATAACGTTGGCGCCTTGCCAATTACTGAACACTAGCTCATGAAAACCTATCGAAAATATTTAAAGAGCAAGAGCAGAATCGTAGCTTGGTAACTCATTGACTTCATGTTGACGATCAATTAATGCGCTCTGCTGTGTTTCATATGAGATGCTCATCTACTCTTAAAACATTGAAAACGAGTTGCCGTTTAAGCAAAAGCATTATTGTCTATGGACCGATTTCCAAGTGCTAAAGAGAGTAAACGAACTACTTTTACACAAATTTGAAAGTTGCTTGGTATGAGAGGTTGTCTAGAAATTTATCATTGTTTCGAAGACATTAGTTCGGAATTTTTACCACATTGATGCTTAGCAGTAAAATATTACACCTCTTTTCTTCCTGTTTCGCAAATACACCTACCTAGCAAACCTCAACCCCCCAAACTTAAAGGTGAGAGAAAGCAAGTTATTTTAACAAATCCCTGCAACGTTTGTAGATACGCTATTTTGATTGACGAGGCTCGAGCCAACTTTACTTCTTTGAAAAGGTGGTGGGGCAGACGCTCAATGCTTCAAACAGCTTCAAACAACAAGCGATAAACGTCGATTTAAGCACAAAAATTTATGGAATTTCGTACGTGGAATTGAGAAGGCTCAAGGACACAAAGATATTTTTTCGGTTAATTTACTTTCTAATTTACTTTCAGCTTGATCTTTCTGGTGTGTATCAGGTGCGTGATATAAATTTCATGTCGCATAAACTAAACTTGATATAAATAGTCGTTCTGAATTTCTCTAAAATCACGCCCATATTTGCCTTTGTAGTACACACGGCTATCGACATCTTTACCTTAAAATAGCGACTTTAAACATTTCAACAGCTTTACAACCAGCTTGGGTGACCAAAGCAATGTCCGTGAGAAAAATTATTTTTTATTAATTTTTTCGGACGAAAACGTGCCTTGTTTAGTGTGCAGAGGACACCGCGACAACCCGAGACGTCGTTTGCGCGAGTGTTTCCCACAACGTCTAGCAAGATTTAGATATGATTTGGGTCAATAATTTAAGCCATACCACAGATGTAAAGATGCCTTTGTTGACGATTCTGCGTAGTTGTTTTGCAAACACAAGATTCGGTGCAGAGTGGAAACCTTACCATACTGCTCAAAACTAAACTGCAGATAGTAGGTTTGTGCATAAACAAACAAACAAAAAAACAAAAAGCGTCATTTCAAGATGAACCTTCGGCAGTTCTGAACAATCAAAACAAAATGCGAGTTTTTTTGTCAGAAATCCGTGCTGATTTCTCTTCAGATTACGAGCTCTTTTTTGCAGGCAACGTCATCACATTCTGTTTCCCGCTTGTATGCGAGACGTTTTATAAAACCAAAGGGATATTGATTGAGTGCTTTGTTTGCTCGGAGACAATAGAGCATTTTCCACTGAAGGTAAATCCCTAAAAAATGAAACTTGCGCTTCGTATTTATACAGCAAAGGCTTAGAAATGGCAACGTGCAATGTGATTGAACAACAGCAACTTTTGCAAATAATGCTCTTTTCCATAGTTCACCTCTGCTACCGGCCACTTTGGAGATAAAAAGAGCACAAGCAGTTGATTTTCAAATTTTTATGCTCTTTTTATTACAACCACAATGATTGCGAAGTTTGTATGCTGCTAATCAACTTAATTTAAAAGAATCCTGACACCGCTGCCTTTTTTTGCTAAAATTCACATGAAATTTTTTGCATGGCCTGACAGCCGAGGCAAAAAAGTGCTAAAGTGTTAATGACCACTTCACTTCTTAGCAGGGCTTCTGGTCCCAAAGATTAACCGTTTTGTTTCCAAAAAATTAAAATTAAAATGTCATAAGTTGGAAAGATTACTGGAAGATTTACGATCATAGCAGGAGCGTTGGTTACCGTGATCTTGCCGCATATTGCCACTAGGTGATGAAACCTTCCAAAGGAAACCGACATTCGCCTGATTGGCAAGTAAGAGCTCGGTCTTAATGTGAGTCAATATGCGACGAGTAACTGGTCACCTTATTTCGGTCAAAGCGGTGATGACCGGAAACCTTTTGCGCATCACTAAGTCGTATTTGATCTGAAGCGCCCAGTTGGCTGCAGTTCATAGGTCATGCCAAGTCGACCTGAGCCGGCGAGAACTAACGAAGCTTGTGAAATGCAGCACAGACTATTTACTGCACATGCCTGGTTATGCACGTACAAACGTTTCGCATGGTGTCTGCAAACAACCTTAAGTTGGTATTGGATTTACTGTATTTGTCGCTGTGAATCAGTCAACTCAACGCAACCTCAAACCGAATTGTCAATCCACGCACATTTCCCACAAACGAATATTCCTTTCGAAATGCACAGTTCTTTAATGCTGAAACTGAAAAGTCGCCACATACATTAGTGGCAGGCCGGGGCAATTTAGTAGCAAATAGACTTGCAACACTCTAGGTAAACAGAGATTGTAATCTGACCGCTTTGGCAAGATCTTGCAGTGTAGTGTTTAAAAACAAGACAAAAGCTATGTCGCACAGCAGAAAAATGCAAGGTAGAAGAAAAAGACTGAAACCGAGCGACTTTGCAATATCATGTAGACGATAAAGAAAGGTCGGTTTAAAATTAGACCAGTTTTGGGTTCCGATGTGCAGCATAAAGTCCGGATGCACTAAAGTCCTTCCATTACTCTAGGTGTGATCGTATCATCGGTCTTGCGGTGAACGAGGTTGCCCCGGTACATGAAAGCATTTGTGCGACGAGGGAAGCCCACATCCGTTGGGCAACCGCGCAAACACGTTGATCGTTGCATTCGTTACAATAAAAGATCACAGGACCTATACAGGTGGCCGTTTCTTCCTAATATAGCAAAGTAACGAAGCCCTGATAACTTTACCGCTAATAAGCTTTATCAAACACAATCTCAGCAGGCAGTTTTTTGTTGCTGTTGGTTTTTACCAAAGGTTTTGTTTGGACTTCAGACATTGGTTAATTGTAGAGAGTGCTTGGACCAAGGTATTTTTAGTACATTCCATGACAATATATCGTAGATCGTCTGAAAAGCACTTCTAGCGTCCATGACGCACAGTCGACGGCAAGCACAGCAAATGAAAAAGTTTTGAGACGCGTTTCCTTGCACAAATTACTTGTTCTGCTCTTCCTGCTTAAGAGAAGTTTGGCCATCTTCGTTTTTCGCCTAAAAAAGCCAATGTTACAGACTGTGTGACCTGGGTGCCCGGTTTAACAATTCGTATCCAAAAAACAAATGTTTATCTGGAAAAAATGTTTCAATTTTGCTTGCGTCCTGTAAATTTCGCCGCCTGGATTAACCCTCACAGAGTATTAGGCAAAGAGCTCTCTTTTCTACGTGGAACTTTTTCGATACAAAAGTATAGGTCGGATTCGGATCCATTGTTTTGTTGTTCATATGTAAAAATGTGCCTGCGCGGTTAGATAAAGCGGTGACACTTCCAGTAAATGGTCTGTTCATTTTAGCAGCCACTTGCTTAATTTGCGCTAACTCAATACAACAAGCGGCAAGTGAGATTTTAAAAAGTTATATGCAGCTCCTTCACATCGCCTTTATATGACCTAACTGAGGTTGGAACCCCTTTCAGAAACGGTGTTTATGCACATCCGTTATCACGATGATGGTGTCCCGACATTTACAAATTTGTCTTGACCACCTGCACACAGTTGGTTTACTTAAAGATAAGACTTCTTTTCTGGAAATCCAGTTTTGATATAATTGTTTGTGTCAAATATACTGCAGAACTTGAGACAGTTAGGGGCCGTGAATTGTTGCCTTTTCGTTGGTTCCTTTCCGCTGTGCCTTCGCAGTTGCGATTTCGCAATATGAAGGGGTACATTTATTGTACAGCGAAACAAATTAACTTTAAGACATGAAAACGGAGTCTAATTTTATTATAGCTCTAAAACTCTAAAAGTTCTATGAAAGGTTCAGTCGATTTTTGTTATTTTACTCAGCCTCTTTGTCATAAAGAAATTTTAGGGGTACATGCTAATCTGCCAAAATGTTGAAGGGACACATGGTAAGAGAAACGTTGGGAACCCCAGCCTTGTAATAAGAATGTTTCAAAAAAGACTTATCTTTCGTATCAACCTTTAACGACCGCGGTGCAGTTGCTGCAACAAAAGAGAGCATTATTACTTCATCCGGAAACCTATCTGAAAAGTGATATAAACTGAGTATTTCATTAGATATGTTTCACAATTTTAGTACTCCTAAAAGCGCCGAACGAGCTTTCCAGGTGTTTGACTCTTTAGAAAGGCCATACGTTTCAATATGAAAAACAAAAATTCAGTATCACGCACTGTAAAGTTTCTTTCTTGGGTCACACCCAGCATTTAGTGCCCGGATCAAGACCTTCCTTTCCTAATTTAAATAGTGAAAGGTCGCTAAGATTGCTGAAAGCCCCTTTTAACTGTCACATTTATGGCTACGTGGTACTTCGTAGTAAAGTTACCTGGTTGTTGGCCAAACCGATCAGCAAACAGTTCTTAGCAACACGGTAAATTTTCATATCCTTCGAAACACCACTATTGTTCACGGGTAGTTTGTTATTAGCAGGCTACATGACGAAGACGATATACCGTCCAGACAAGACAGGTTATAGTTTTGCGTGAAATGTACTTATTATACGGAGATTAGTGGCTTCGCTGATTACCGTTACTTTTTCTGTGAATAACTTGTAAGGTAGTGATTGCTGCATGAGAAAAAAAAACAAGCTTGAACTTTTTTGAAGTACAAATAAGGCCTATGAAGTGCGAAACACTTGTACCAAAAATTATTTCAAAAATGTATGCGGAATATTGCGTCCATCATTTCAGACAAACGTTATCAGACAGTTGTTGAGACAAAAGTTACTGAAACAAAAACTTCAGACAAAGATGTTTCAGACAAAGATGGAGTCATTACCGCAGACTTTGCTTCGAGTTCCCTAATTCTATCATTGATAAAAACAAAACGCTTCGCGATTTCAAACTCAATACTTTCATCTAATTTTTTCAAGTGACCTTTCAGGTCTGTCACTCGTGAGATGAACGTTAAATTCAGCCTATTAATGGCAAATGAAGTCTGCAATCAAGTAGTGTTCTTGAAACAAGTAACAATCATTTACTTGAAAAAATAAAAAGATTGTTAGAAACGTAACAGGCAAAGATATTTTTGTTTGCCCAAAACACTGCGTCAAAATTCAGAAAACGTATACTCAATGTGTTATTTCAAAACTCATACACACCCAACTCATTAAAAATAATGTTCTTACCCCAACCACCACTGCACTCCTTGGCCGATAGTCGAATTTCCTTTGTGTGCCTCCTTCCTTCTGCCAGACACCGACTTTTTGACAATAAGGTTTGAGTTGTATGCTGCGCTATTTCGCTGTATATCAAAATTGTCGCGTAATAGAGCAAGCTCCCTTGGGGTAGTTGGAGCAAAAGATATCTTAAACCCGTTTCCCAGATTGCGAATCAGTTGCTGTGCCTTTGTCATCGAAGTGGTACGAATCCGCAGTACAGATGTGGTTGAGGGCTGTGTAGGTTTGTACTGTCGCGAAAATGGTGTCGTTGAGTGTTGGGACGGAATTGGTGCAGGATGCTGATCTAGATCAGGCGTAACATCCAACAGTTCTTCCAGAACTTCAGTTTCTCTGTCCTGGTCAGTGGGACCAGCAACCAGCGGCTCCTCTGAAACCAAGTCGCTAGTTCGAATTTCATCAAGCCCGCCTTGGCTTTTTAATTTTGAGAGGATGGCTGTTCTAGCTGAGGGCATAACATCCGTAGAGCTAGCCAGAGGTTTATCGTTGGTTGCGCGTCTTGGTGGAGAAACAGGTGCTGCATGGCCATTTCTTCTGACAGAAGCGTAGCTGCCTATTCTTGTATGCTCGGTTGGTCGGTTGAATCCAAGTTTTGAATTATTTTTGAAGCGGAATTTTCGCTTTACTAGGCGAGTTGTACGCGGGTTATAATTCACCGAAGGGAAAGGATATCTGTGTAGATGGCGAGGTCGAATGGAGTTGGACCTGGAGGAAGGTCGGTGCCGATTGAGGAATCCTCCAACAGCAGATTGATCAACCAGAATAAAACCGTCCCCTCTGCTAGATTTCATCCTTGGCTTCACTCTTCGGATAATATGATCGGTGAGAATGTTCTTCCTTGCATATTTTAAATCCCACTTGGCATCTGACCGCTGAAAAACGTTATCACGACGTGTAGACGGTTTTGTAAGGGTATATCTCTTGTTGGTTCGCTGATCTGTGTAGCCTGCAGCAACTGTCGCACTGGTCTCGGCTATTGAAACTAAACATACAAACACGACGCAGATGCGCCAAATCAAAACGCCCTGTTTGCTTGGTCGCATTGTGTCTTCCTGCTGGCTACCCTTCCACGAGATGTCTGCCGCAGTTCTGATCTCACTTTACGACCTATTGCTTTTAAAAGTGTAACGCGTGCGACCGCGGCGAAAAAAAGGAAAGTGTGACGCTGCAGTGGAATGTTCGTCAAACTCTGCAACTGTATGAACTAGGATCGTAATTTCACCACATGACGTACAGCTCGTACGCTAACATGAACGCCGAACCGACAGTAATTATCGGGGTTCACCCACAAATATGATGAAAATGCGGAAGTTATTTCATTTCTAATTTGGCTAAAAACATTCCCATTCTCCTAAGTAATACCGATATTCTAACAAAAAATGCTTTTAGGATTAAAATCAGATTACTTCCGAATCGCAAAAACAAAGTTTTGAAGACTCACTACATATTGGCGAAACGAGGTGTTTAAACTGCATTAAGATAGGAAATGTTTTAAGCACTACCGGTAACACACTCTCTAAAAATGGCCTGAGTTCGAGAAAAAGATTCAAAAAAGAGTCGTAATTCTGTATATCAAGTAAAGCCAGTTATGCCCCGGAATAACTCGATTTTTTTCAATAGCAACAGGCATATAATCACTGCAAAGCCACAAGTTAATTGAACAAGAAATTAAGTGGGTGTGCCGAAGATGGACAGTTATGTGGCGATATTTAGCAAGTCTTTTATTCACTACCTCATCTCAATCAGTGGATGCTGAAGTTAAAAGCTTGTAGAAGAGATCATTTTTGTGTCAGCTTTTGTAGAAAATGACGTCATCATTTTATCGGAGTTGACAAAGGTGTGTAACTTGAAGTAAACGTTTGAAGATTTGTTGCCATGTTGTTGTTACGCAACACAGACCAACACTAGAACAATCCACTAGCAAGTTTCGTAACCTGCCTCTGCAACAGGGCTGCGGAGGTGGAGCCAAAGCAATTTTGGATGGCAGGTGTCGGAACCGGAGCCCCGATGGTGGAGCCAGAGCATGAAACTTGGGTTCCGGTTCCACAGAGATAGTTTGTGGGGCAAGCGAGTTGCACAAATAATACAATGTTTTTTATGATTTTTTGGACCAAATTGTTCTGGATCCGGAGCCAAAAAGTGGAGACGTTCAAAGCTGGAACCAGAGACTGAAATTTGAGTATCGGCTCCACAGCCTTGCTCCGCAAGCAAAGGAGCGGACACGAGCGTACTGCAATCTCACCATTGCGTAACACCAAAACAGCGAACCTGGCTCTTGTCCAGTAATGTCATACCGGAAAATAAACTGTCATTGCAACAATCAAATGAATTGATCGGAGATTAACTAGATTACGAAACCGTTAATAGGTGTAGCTATTATTAAAACTCCCATTGCAAAACTTCAGTCAAGCATCGGAAGTGCGGTTCAAGCTGCTTTTGCGTGTTATTTCGTTGAGAAGATTTTTTCGAAACGGTGTACGTTTTTATCTGCGTGAGAGCGTAGACATATCTTTCCATATATATGAATGGATATATATGATGGACGATTTGTGCAGTGACGATTGTCAGAAAATCCGTGACAAAAAATTGTTGTGAAGTGTCACGGTAGCAAAAATACCGTTTTTTGTGATAAACTTTCTGTTTGAATAAATTAACCACACATTGGCGTAGCCTACCCAAAAATTTAGGGGGGGGGGAGTTTTGGGGGGACCAAAGTGTATGATTTTAGGCGAATAACACTATTTTCTTTGGAAAAACGCTTCTCAAAGCACAAAATGACTATATTTTCCAAAAATTTGGGAGGGAATGGTCCCTTTGGCCCCCCATGGCTACGCCTATGTAACCACGTACGAACCGCAGCACATGGTCACCCCCAATTGTCTCTGAAGCGCTGAAGTGTAGGCTGCCAAATCGTATCAGTTTTGACTTTTTTGACCGGTGCTTCTGCAGAGTTAAAACGAGGGCATGTAAAACGCTATACAGTTGCGCTAAGCGTTTAGGGGGCCTCGCAGTCACGATTTTGCCCGGGGCATCACATTAATTTAATCCGGCCCTGCGTACAATGGAACGTCGACAGTTTCGGGCACGAACAAGAATTAATTAATTTCATGTCTCGTGACAAAATCTTTTCAATTGAACTCACTGATAAGAAATAAATAACATTTTCGACAGAATTATCAAATTAATCTACTGGCTTACGTGTTAGGAAGCATCCGTTTTTCGACTGCTATCAACATTCCACGTTTTAGCGTTAGGCTACTTCGCACGTGAGCCTAGGCTCACCACTACTAAAGTCAGTAATATTCAGCTGCGTGCATTCTCATTTTAAAAATCGTCCAAACTGTTACAGTAATCATCACACAGACAAACCACACCACCTACCTAGCCAAATTAGGCTATTTCAACCTGAAGTAAAACCCACCTGTGTATGTTCACTACAAGGAATCCAGTCTACTGCACAGCTTGCTTCCACTGTACAGATTAAGCGGAAGTGCTACAAAACAACGCATGACGTAACGAAGTTGTTCAACAGACAAGGTGAACACCCTGGCTGTTTTAAAGGGGAGCCCAGCAGCCAAGACTGTTGCAGCATTATGGCTACAACAAATGGCTCCCAACGTGACGGTGGCTAGAATCCACTGTTGAAGGTCATCTTGAGCCGGTGAATATGGGCAAGTAATGTGGCGACGTGATTACACCAGTTAGAGGCCTAACGTTCACTTCGTGGAAGCAATAGAAGTGTGAACCTGGTCGAATGGGGAATCTCTATTGCTGTTATGCCGAAGGTCTTCCATGGGGAGGCACCGAATGACTTCCAGGAGCGCCGAAAAGTCCAACAATGTCACAAGTACTTTCTTCAATATAGTAGATTTGAAGCAGATAAATTAGTTCTGGCGATATTTTATTATTAGCCGACGTTTCGCCCACCCATTCAAGTGGGCTTTGTGGCGGCAGGTAGATGGCGCCACATGTAAATAAATGGTCACGGCCACATGGTGCCCATAAGTTACAAGTCACTGTGATAGTCACCACAAGCGAATTATCGTAGTTCACTTATCCCTATATAATGATAGTGCAACCTAGTAGTAG
>JGI24159J19872_10005257_pt1 | contig 16705 bp, 8 predicted proteins | sample Ectturendosymbi4_FD_19872 | JGI IMG/M metagenome (IMG submission 19872) | reverse complement strand
CTCACCTACGCGCTTGGTACACCATATCGCATTGGCATACATACAGCGGTTAATGATCCGAAACCCTGATGTCCGTCTCCCGGTTGAATCGGTTGAATGGCGCCAAATGGAGCAAGGCACTGACGTAGGGTCACGTGAGAATGTTTCGAGAAACCAAGCACAGCTCCGCACAAGCTTTAGCATGAAAATCGGTGCTTTGTGAAATAACGTGTGTAGGTTTCAGCGGTGTTAATATCACATAATTTAACCACGCACGTTGCTGCACATTTTCCGCCGTGTACTCTGGAGGCGCGGCGCCTCAATTGGTACGCAAACGTCACTGTCAATAGTAGGACGTGCACTGCTGGCCGGTGCAGTCAGTTTGTGGCAGAACTTCTTGACGTCAATGTTGCTGAACCGTACGTCACAGGTACCAGTTCGATCTCCATTGATTGTTGTGCGGTGGAGCCTGGACTGAAGGTAGTTTGTGGTAGCACTTTCGCTGACAGCATGTAGTTTACAAGGTTACTTTTTTCATTGCCTAACGTATGAAATTCAATTTTTAGCCAAATATTATACTTAACCGGAGTTTCAAAAGCAGCTAGACTGCAGGTTAAGCTGAACCACGTGCGACGTGTGTTGAGTTTCACAGTTCTTGCTACAGTAAATTATTGTTGGATCATTCCAAGCTGATACAGTACTGCCCAAAGCGTGCCTGTGAGAACATTAGGGTTGCTGCTTAGCAGTTTAGTCAATATATCTCTAGCTAAGCTGGAGTAATACCGGGCTGGGCGAAGTCATCTTTGTGGCTTGCAGTTGTTTTTTGAAAATACAATGATCAGTTCACTGCAATGCTGTAGCCAAATCAAGTAAGCCACTGAGAGAAAAAAGACTCTTGCTTGGCCTGCGCTTCCGTGCTGAATAAACTGGAGTGATCGAAACATTGAAACTTACAGAAAGCGCAAACATTCGTAAAGCAATGGCTATAATGCATTGAACACAGGCAAGTGGCGGGTAGTAATACACTACTGGTTAATAAACTGGGGATAGCTAAAATCAGATCAAACTTGCACGCAGGCCAATATGCGAGTAGCGTTCCCTCTATTTGTGTTTGGCTTTTGAAGCTTTCTGGATGAAGTAAGAATTAAACACCGTAGCACGCGGATAATATCTACTGGAGAAAGCAACAACAGCTTGTGTTGAACTTGTTGACCTATTTCCATGATGTGTTTACAAAAAATTTTGCGGATTGATTCAAACTCTTAACCTGTGTTGAAACTGCAGCAGCTAGTAGTTGAAGATACACTAGTGCAAATTTGAACCATCGCAAAAAGATCAAATTAATGCCCATTTGTTGGCTGATTCCTCGAAAGCTCACAACAAACATAAAGCTCTTAGTGGTGTTAACATTTTATCTGACTAAAATGGGTTCGTTTTGGTTTGTTCGTTTGCATAATGTCACCAGCTCTTCCAGCAGACCTTGCTAACACAGCAGTTTGCAGACCTGACTGCAGTCAGAAGGCATGTGTTATGTTATTCATTTTGTGATTACTCCCACTGCCAACTGAAATTGCAACGAACTAACTGCAACTTTTGCGCATGCTCTTCAACTTCATTTCAATAAAAGTAAGGCTTTGCTATGTCAAGAATGTATTTTATGTCCCATTCTTATTGCTACATGCCCACTGCTTGCAACACTGCGTCGCGCTGACACATGGTCCCAACAACAGCGTTGTAACAGTGGACGTTCAGCTTTTCGATTCGAAGTGGGAGTTGAGTCAGATCTGCGCGAAAACACGGACGACTTTCGTTGACGTCATCCAGACGTTGACAGGCCTGTGTTTTCTAGGAGACCTTGTTGCATCGCAGCAAGGCCACGTCGCCTGCGCTTCAAACGATTTGGTTAAGTGCTTGAGCTGCGTCGCGGCACGCGATTTTCATTTATTCTCGCTGGTTGGTTAGAACAAGGTCGAGGCCTTGGTTAGAATCAGCGCTGCTTGCGTCGCCCGCGGTTTCAACCGATCTTCGCTTGAACTCCTGGTGTCGCTACTGTTCTGCCATTTCGCGCGATGTACACGTTCGCCAATCTACGACCCTGTTGTTGAGCGTCGGCAAAGCGTCAAACGCAAGCACAACGCAAATGCTCGTCAACAACAAGCAATCAACGAACGGTGTCTAATTTCGCCGCGTAGCATTACTGACTTGCTGGCGTTTCTCCGCTTCAAATAACATCGAAGAACTTCCACAGAGAAAAACCCCACACCATTTCGCAACAAGACGTTTTTAAAGCATAGATATGACGCGCAGCAATTAAATTTGAAGGCAATCAGTACTGCACTGTAGGGCTGGATTTAAAAGAGCAGTTAATGTCCTCGCATTTTTTACACGAAGTCAGCAAAACACACATGAAATAAGAAAAAATACCATGCCAGGGGTATGACTGGTAGCTCACCAAACCCTGAAATGGGGAGACATTTTTGCCTCAGTTCAGATCGAGACGGGTCACTAACAGGTTGCCATGGAGGACTAAAGCGCTTGCATTCGGAAGTGTGCTTCACTAACCAACGCCAAGTTTCTAAGCAACCGCAGTACATACAGTTCTAAATAACAATTTTATTCTCATAAAAGCATTTATTAAAAGCGATACCTCTGAATGAAGACGCTCTTTTCGTTTTCTTAACTGACCGCAGCAAGCTTTCCAGTCGAGAATGGATCTCCGTGAAAGAAGGTCGGGATTTCGAATCAAGCTGTCGAACAACATCGTAAGTGAAATAAGGGTAAACATCCCAAGGTGCAGTTAATACTTTTACAGTAAATGAGAACAGTTCACAGACGTCTTTCACAAACCAGTATACTAGCAGGGCTACTCAAATGGCGGACCACGGTCTGAATCGGTGTCACCCGAAATTTCTGACTTCACGCCATGTGCGCATGCACAGAGTAATATTCTACATATCAAATACGCTGACAAAACTCATGATTAAGGCTCAGGGTTTAGGTAAGTGTATCAGGATAGGGTTTGGGCGAGGAAAAGAAAAAACATTTGAGGTCTAAGACGAAGTCCAATATTTTTCAGTGGTTATAGTTATTTCCGTACTATAGCTTGCTGTGGTTATTCGACATCCAACCAAAAAGTTTTAATTAACGCAACACACATCCTTTACTCTGAGAAGCAAAATAATTGACAAACAATAATAGGTCAGAAATTTCGCGTGACACCGGACCTTTCGATGTTGACGGCTGGACCTCGTCAGCCTCACAAAAAGTATTCTATACCCAAAAGTTTTTATCCCAAAATCTTACGCTTTTCGCCATGCTTCTGAAACATTAACTCCTCACCAACTGTATAACTGATGGTCGATCAGCTGTTGTTCAACTATATTGCAGCGCACACCTGAGTTGCGCTTGTTATCTGATTCAAAATAATTGTTTCGCCATAACTATTTAACAATCGCTTGCCACTACAACTTGTATCCTTGGTAAAATAGTGGAATCAAGGCTAGAAAATAGCGATGAAACCAGTGAAAGAAATATTTTGTGATTGCACACCTGAGAACTTCTGGTAAAGGAAGGTATCTCCAAATTTTTTTCCACTCCTCGCGAATTGTCAGTGGAAATTCTCACGGTGTTTGGGTCTACCTACTGCTGCCAGTCTGTGTTTTCAAAAACGAGCTTCATCAAGAACAAGCTTCGCATCTGTATGACGAATGAAAACCTTCACCACTGCCTTCTACTCGCTATCACTACCTGGTAACAAAATTTAAGTAACTGCCAAGAAGCACAAAATGCCATTACTCTCACCAGCAGAACAATAAATACCGCTGACAACTTTTGTTAATATCTACATCCATTTACCAGATTTTGTATATATATATATAATTATGTATATATATGCAATCGTAGTATATTGTTATACTGCATTATGCTTTTTTGTAAGTACAATCCCAGGCCGTGTCACATTTGCAAGAACTTATGGGAGTGACGGGACCTCAAAAATTTGACTTTTGTAACTGGACCCTTTCTTAAAATAATTGAGTAGCCCTGCAGTATCGGCTGAAGTGAGCAGAACTATCCAAATGGCGATTTTTTCATTTGAATACTGGACTGTACGTACATCAACCGCTCCTCAAAATAGAAATAACTACGGAAAACGATTTCTGTTCACGGAGCTATTTCGCTCAAAGACTTTGAAATATAATGGCTGGTGCTTCAAAGAAGCGCAAATAACAAGCATTCACATCTGTATTGATCGAATAGTCCGGCTGCTGGAGCGTTTATTCACTTATTCACTGACAAAGAATGGGTTTGATTGAACATTAAGCTCTAACACTAAACGTTCAGTGTTCGCTGTAGCAGTGTTAATGGTGGGCTGGAACCGTGATTTTCAACTGATGTTCTGCGGAATACTGGTGCTTCGCATAAGATTGTCAGATGTTCCGCAAGATATTCATTACTCGAGGTAATTATCCATGATCATGCACCAGTTTGAATCTTCCATGTATTACGAGTGCAATACAAAATGTTTGAAAACAATGGGCGATCAGACAGCATTGGCGCTGCAACGCTATCAATCACCTTCGCGACGTTGGAATTTGCTCGGCAAATACGTAAACAAAAGCTTCGCACCAGCTCATGAACTAGAACTGATATAAGAGCACCTCAAGACGAAAAGAATTGCCGAGAGTTTGTTTCAGAATGTGTTTTATGGGCGACGCTTGCCTTGTGAATTGATATCGAAAGCAAACAAGAGAAGATTCAGGGCGTGAAAAAAAAACGAAACGACGAAGCTGCGGCAATTGATGCCAGCGGCAGTGAGGCTTGCGTGAACAGCAGTCAATCACGAAACATACCAAAAGCGTAATCACTGCGAGTTATTTATGGTCCGGGTGACATGAGCAAGTGAGACAATGACGCTGGTGTTTGCAGAAAAGAGGTTGAGAGCGGCAACCATAACCCGATGATGCTTGCAGTTCAAATAGGAAGTGCTCGCACCAGTCAGTGCTTGCTCCATCACAGTTTAACCCTTGACATCACAAGATGCATAAAGCAAGGAAAAAGTGTGTATCTACCGGAAGGGCTTTGGCTATTTTTGTCAATAAAACAACGACAGGCACTTTCTATCCGAAGGCGCCTTGCTCGGGATGGCTGAGTACTGAGTAAACCCGTTTCTCGTTTCTCTCTTTACGCACGCGATGTTGAGCTGACTGCACTCGCGACGACGTCACAAAACACATGAGCAGCTTGGTGGGATCACGATCGGATGCGGGCAAACGTGACTGCGCGATCAGCATCGTGGCAGAACAATGCAGAAGACGCTGTCGAAGGACGGATTTTTTTCTTTCACAAAAATAGCTGAAGCAGCGGCTTCCATACCATGCTATACTGCTGCAAGGATGAGTCAAAAAGTAACGCAATTTTCGCCACAGGACGCTAGTTTTTCGATCATAATCTTTGATAAAATACGGTATGACATTTAAGGCGCATATACTCATGAAATTCAAATGTTGTTAAATTGTTTTATTTGTTAAATTGTTTTACTCATGACACTCAAGTGTTATTCAATTTTTTGTAGGGTTTTTAATTGTTTTATTTCAATAGGTAAGGACATCTACCTAAATGAGCTTGTTTCATAATGGCAATCTGGTCAGAAGTCCTTCTGAAGCAAAGAGTAGTTATCGAACTCACTGTTGCTGGAGGAGGAACTCTTGCATTCACAAGAGACTGAAAAACATTTAGAAAGATGAAACCTTTCTCTTGGAGACTTGAGACTGGTGATGAAATTTGGATGCATCATTACGAAAGGCGATCAGTGCAATGGCTTCATACTCCGTCTCCAAAACCAAAAATGTTGAAGTCACAGAAGTCGGCTGGAATATCATGGCCACCGGCTTTTCGGATACTTTAAGAATTGTGGTTGATTTCTTGCCAAGAGAAGAAACTAGTACGACCGAAGAATACGTCAAGACCCTTCAGAAACTTGAAGAAAGAATTCCACAGAAAGAGTGAGACAGGCGAAGAAAGTTCTTCTCCAACACGACAATGCCCGACCAAAAACAAGCAGTAGAACATGGGAGGCCAATACTTTTTGGGTGAGCAACTGTGCCAAATCCTCCGTACTCACCTGGGTTAGCGCCTTCAGACTATCACCTCTTTGGTGTATTGTGTTATAAAAAAGGGCACTGAAAACCAAGCATTATGGCAACGATAAAGAAGTGAAAACTGATGTCGAGAATTCGCTTCGCAAGCAACCCACCTGAGATTTACCAAGCTGGAATAAATGCCATCATTTGAAGCTGAAGCACAGCTGTTAAAATAGGTGGTGACTACGTGAGAAGTAAGGATGTGAAACGCAAGTTATTTTTGATGGATGATTTGTTGTGTGGTGTTCTCTATTTTCGATGTAATAAAATAAATTGCTTGTTAACTCACCCAATTGTGCATTTAACTGTTACTGTAGCAATCGTAAATCAGTTACATCTAAAAAATCCATTTGTAAGTGAAAATATCACCATTTTAAAGTCGTTTTAATGCTCCTTTGAACTCGATGCAATAAACTAACCAAAGCGCAAGCGTCAGCCTAAAAATGCTTCCGCAAAGTTCCCGGTACAAAAGTGAACAAACACTTTTGCCGGAAACAGTCACACTGCTTATTTTCAACAAAAGTGCGCGATTGAAAAGAATGTTTACATTACGAAAAAAGAACGCAGATCGCAGTGCGTTACTTTAACGTGCCGGCAGATGCGGCGAGAGATGGAGTGCGTCTGTTAGTCACTTCCTCGAAGCCCCGGTTTGCCGAGAGAGAGAATTAGTCACAAAAGCTAAACTGCAGCGCGAAAGCTTCAAATCAAATTTTGCTCATCGTCAACACGGCGCTGCAGCGTGAACAAAACATCCGCAAGCGCGGTATCGTGTTGCGGTGGTCGTTCGCGTTTGCGACGAGGACAAAATCGTTATTCGGACCTGCGCTCTTCCTCCGCGACCAGTCGCTCCGCAGCAGGCTTGCGCATCGTCGTACACCTTCGCTTCAGAGCTCGCACACAAAGCACGAGGTGACGAAAACGACTCTTTTTTGTTCCTCCTACTTTTTTCTCTTAAGATGCTGAAATTGGTTCGTGAGACTACGCGAAGCACAGCCCGGCGAAGCGTACGGTCATTAGTTCCACGATGAGCGGTTTTGAAACACGCTGACCTCGATCGAAACCATTTTGGCAAAGCAGCGTTCAGCTCCATCTAAACGCAACTGCATTACGACGCTTACCGAACAGCAGTCGAAGGCCAGCTGCAGGAGGTCGTCAGGGGGAGGGTCCCGCGTCGCACCGTCACCCAGGGATTGTTCCGCGACCATCTTGGTGAACGCTTCCCGAGCAAGTCCGAAATCCGGACTTCTGGGAAGTTCTTCCGGGTCGTAGGATACGTCAGCGATAAGCTGGCATAGGAGCAATCCGTATGAAAAAACGTCCGCCTGAAGTGAAGAAGTGCAAAGACATGCATAAAGCACTGAAAATTTCAATCATGATTGTGCATGCTTTTCATCGTAATAGGTTAAAAAAAAAACAAAGTTTGGTTGGTCGTCAGCATCGTCATCCGGAAGTTTTAGCGCAACATCTTAAAATCCTTCAAAACCGAATTGAGTGTATGTGAAAGTTTCGCAAAGAGACAACTCAACAGGGTCCCGATTCTAAAGCACACTGCAAACTGATTTCCAGCCACTATGTTTCAATTTGGGAAAAACCTAATCGTAACATCATAATGCAGCTATTAGAGGTACCACGCTCTCTAGAGAAAATTAGACGCGCATTGCTGTTACAAACGAAAACTGCTGTTTATAAATTAACCGGTAAAATATGCAAGAAGTGTGCGATTCTGCAGCGCAGCAGCCAGTGCGCCACTGCCACATCACGAAGACTCGCGGGTTTGAGCCTCAGAATTAACGCGAATCGTTTGATGGTTAAACGGTTCTTTAATTTTTCGGCATCACCTGCATTCGCACAGTAATGGATGAATTGTTGCGATTCTCGCAGACAGTTGATTTTATCCAGGTTTGGTCAAATCTTACTGTGACAAACTCCAGAGTCAAACGCTGCTTTAAGTCCACACAACCCCGCGTCTTCAGTCACTCAGGACTTTATGTGATCCAAGTTGAAGAGCATATATGCGTAATAACTGTCACAACAGCGTAACTCGGCTCCACAAAGGATGCAGTTGAATTTATTGGCGAATTTTCTTAATAGGAAATCGATTTCATGTAACGCTACGCATCCACAGTCCTGAAATCTTATTTCAAATTGAATAGATTCAACTGCGTCGCATTTGTAGAGAATGGTTATTGGAAACAGACATGTGCAAGTCCGAATCACTGCAAAGTTATGAAAGCAGGCCCAGTCGGCTGATTCCTCGAAAAGCTTTCAGCGCACACAGAGCTTGTAATTGTCGTAACACCAAGGTGTGAAAAGTGCTTCAGAGACATTCTCAACCGCGATTGGCCTCGGTTTCAGTTCTCAACGACGCAACGCAGCGATGACATGGATGTTTCATTATAACAAATTTTGATTTTGTCGTTACATTCATGCCAACAAAAATAAGTATGTAGCCATATGGAACCACATCAGTCCAAATCACTACTGGAAACACTCAACACAGCAGGTTAGGGCGCATAGCTCCCAGAACTCTACAAATGTTGTGTCTACGGAAAATCGTGGGACACATTTTCGCAAAACTATAGGAAGCATTTCTGAGCCTGTCTAATGATAGCAGTTTGGTAGTTCTGCATGAGACTGCGAGTAGCATCCAAAAAGACGATTCGATGAATTACGCGCATTGAGGTCCTTTGGCGGTTTACAAATTTGATCCGTGGTGGAAAATGTAGTTGGACTGAACCGAATATTTTGAGCTCAATTAAGTAATATTTGGGATTGAGAGTATGGTAAAGCAGGAGATTATCCCACCTCTCTGCTGCAACAAGCACAGTGATTCCCAACCTAATGTTACTGCATTCCAAAAAGTTCGTGGGAAGGTTTCTTAACGCCCGAGAAAACCAAACTTGGAAAAAACATCAATCACGCTGAGCAAATACTTGTAACCTTTGTTGTTTAGACAATGACTGAAGGTCAATCAAATCAGCCGCCCATATTTCGTCGATGTCGTTCACTTTGGATTGATCAAACCTAAGGTGTTCTGTGCGTCAGTTTCAGGTGTTCGGCGGGGATATCACGCACGATTAATTATGCGCGCTAATTAAATTTGTATCTGCGTAGAAGAAACCATCCTTTATTTTTCTCATTGCGAACGGTTTGGTGAATGCTGGTCAGAAACTTTAGGGGTCTAGTACAAGGTTAAAAGTACTGTTTTAGGAACCGTGAATCTCTTTTGTAATAGCATTAACGAGACAAATCAGTGTCTGCAGAGCATAATTTATTTAAAGGTTTGTTTTTCAGTCTATTGGCATGCTTTGTCTCTAAACATTGTTACCACGCAGTATGTCTATAGACTGTTTTGGAAACCAACTGCCCTAAGTAACCGGTCGTTTTGTGACGTAAGGCTGTTTTTTACACATTTTTAATTGTTGAGCAGATGTTTCGCAATTTGAATTTTGTTTAATTTTGAAGTTGTCCATGAAAACAAAAAGTTGTGTGTCCGTACCAAGCAACTTGAGCAACTTGGGAAACGGCGTTGATGGTCCTTGGCTGAAAACCCAAGCTCGAGGTCAACTCCGGGATGTCTGGCGGAACCACACAAAGCGATAAATTTTTGTAAAAGCAGTGACCTAGACCAACTGCCAAAGGCCGTGAAACAGCCTTGATTTTTTAATAAATGAACCAAAACACTGCCTGCACTGCACAACTTGGGCAATTGTAAAGGGGCGCGTCCACTGACTAAAAAGTAACTTACATAGTATTTGAAATGGACAAAACGAAAGGTTTTGCAAACAAACGCGCATGTGCTTTTCAACTGCGAAATGATATAAAGTTTCGGTTGCCAACATTTACTAACAAAATACAAAAGCTGCTGAACCGTAAAATAACCCCTGGCGTGCTGCATTTCGCTGAGGCTCGGCTTAAGTCTGCATTCAGCAGTAACCTCTCCACACTTCTTCAGAAATGCCACGAAGTTTAAGTGCTTTCGTTACACCAAATCAAACAGTCGTTTCAAGTACAAATACGGCAAGTGTTAATAACGTGCCTTCAGCATACCGCACCTTTTCGTTATAGGGCCGCCCCTTGAGCACTTCTGGAGCCATTATATATGCGGTGCCGACGATAGCAAGTCGCTTCTCGTCCTCTGGACTGGTAGGAATTTTTTCGGCCAAGCCAAGATCGGCAACAACAGCCTTGTACTTCTTTTTTCCAGTTCTGTCGGTCGTTACACCTATCAAGCAATTCTGCGCACATAAAAAGAAGTAAGTTTCATTTCCACAATATATAGAAAACACGAAAATCGGGTCGCAGCAAATGCAATACAACTCTGGTAATATCTTGGTGGCTAACTACGTTCACTGAGTTTATATCGTACAGGAAGCGGTGCAATATTTCCATCACGGCAACCCATGCAGCACATACAAACTGATCCTCAAGTAAGCAGCAGTTTCACCGGCACAAACGTAAAAAGGGCCACAATGCCTTCGTCATACTTGCTTTAGTCAAGAGCATGTCTCAGCGCAGCATTGAAAAAACACACAGAAAAATTTTTAAAAGAACACAATCAACAGGTAAGTATAAGAAATTTAAAAAAAGGAACTGTCAGCTTCAAATACATGAGGCAAAAATCTCGAGCTTCAATGGGGCGCACATCAAACGCAAAAGTTTTGATACGTCGATTCAAGGGTCAGCACTACCAGATATCAGGTTGATGTCTGGATGTGCGTCGCCAGTCAGTTCCAGCATACCTAAAGACAACATGGCAGGCCATGTTTGCGTATTGTCATACCTCGTAGGGCAGCGAAGCTGCCGCTGAGAGTAAGAACGGTTAGGTCATGCTCAGGGGAAATTACGTAACGTTTTCCGAATCCTTCGATGAAGAACAGCATGAATGTTACGCAAAGCATGGTCGATGCGGAGGCGGGCGGACAGACTACTAGCAACCGTGCACCAGGATGTGAATAGTAGGAAATAGACGCGGCCACAAAAACATGGTGAAGCTGTAAGCACGTAGAACTTCGTGCCTGCCTAAGAAATTATCAAAACTAAGCTTTGACTTGGTGCTATTGTTTTTCGGCCGTTTTGGTGGCTGGGTGGGACATAAAAATCACTCTGTTCATGTATGAATGGTGTTGAGTAATGCATAAGCGCAAAAACAGGACTTAATTGCTGTTAGTGGAACAAAAAGAAATAACAAGAGTAGCTGATTACAACAATGCAGGATGTACATACAAACAATTTGCGCTTCTGACTCAAGCGAGAACGGACGATATTAAAAAGCCAAGTTGCGCACTCCCATGATTAGTACCTTGGAGCTAAGGTCTCTATGAAAAATTCCAGTTTTGTGAAGGTAGAGTATTCCTTGGGCAACATCAAGCGCGATCTGAATCTTTTGTTTCCACGATAACTCATCTTTCTTTTTCGTGATCAGCTGATCAAGATCTCCGCCGTTGAGATACTGTGTTCAACAAAGTAAAGAGTAAGGTGTTTAATGCACCAGCACGTTACCAGTACTCAGGATTGCCAAAGAGCATCGCCACCATAACACAGAGTTCACTATCGCATAAGCGCAATGGCAGTCTGTTGGTGAGAAAGAGGCTATGCTGTTCGATAACGCGTACAATGTGCAGTGCGCATACTGCGCCATAGTTCACTTTGTGCATCCAGAAATTAATGATCAAACATCAAAACACGCTTCTGGAACTGGTAGCGAACCAGACTGCATGCAAAAATGTTCATGAAGCTACGATCGAGCATTGTTGCAGAATAAATTACTGTAGCACGCACTTACCTCAGTAAGAGCATGCAACTGGCCTTCATGAACGCAGACGCCTTTGAATCTAAAATAGAATTAATATGCTGTTTTTTTGCAAATTCAAATACTGTATTAAAAGAAATTCTTCGTTGGACGGAAGGATCGAAAGTTCTTATCTGAACGAGAAGTTTAGGTCGTGCGCGTGTTGAAAATGCCAGCGACTGCAAGGTGCAACTGACCACCGGCACCAACGATGCATTCTTATCATGCGATGTTATGAAAATTTGCTAAGCGTGCTGTGGATTTGGTTGGCGTACGCTTACATTGTGAAAGAAAGCTCAAGAGTTTGAGTTTCATCAATTCGTTCATTTGGAACCTACCCTCAATATGAAATTTACTTCAGTTATCGATACAAAAACATCTACATGAAGCATGATATTTAAAAACGCCACAAGTTAAGGGACATCAGCATTGTTGCACATTATTGCACGAGGCAAAACGTAGAACACTTCTGCAATAGTTAAAGTTCGTGACAAGCAATTCTGAGATATTGGTCTGTGAAACCCTGTAAGTTCGCGTAAGTGGTTTGGTCGCTGAAAACGGGCCACCTGCAAATACCGATGGTTAGTGATGCTAGAACAGCGGTTGTCAACCTTTTCTCTACCACGCCTCCATGAAGTAATAGTTCTTTGTTTCAAGCATCCCTAACTTTAAATTAGTTGTAAAAGACGTTCAAAAACTTTCCATGTTGTAAAGCGCGTAAGGGCTCGCGCATCCCTGGAGAGGCGTGCCCCCCGACTAAGTACCATTGGTCTAAGCCAGTGGTTTTCAACGTTTTTAACGCAGCGACGCATTTTGCACCCCAGTTTAACCTAACAACCCCCTTCCGAAAATTTCCAGCCAGGCATATGTAATGTAGTTGCGTTTGCACAATAGAAAATCACAACGACTAAAAAACAGCTCACGCTATCACATGTTGAACAAAGACTCATTTATCAAATTCATGCACATGGCAGCATCAGTGATAGAGACCCATGCCGTATGCAAATCACTCCACAGCACAACTCATTGAAAACTAGAATAACTCTCAAGTTTAGCTACCGCATTCAGATATCTAATTTACATACACAGCACATTCTTACGTCGCGTTGCCAAACGCAACAGTACTGTGACGGTCAATTGGTCATAATCACCCTCAAAACTTAGTAATGCTCATAATCACACTTGGAACAATTTTGAATGAAAAAGTAGGTTATCATTTTTGCCAGGTGATTCTGTTATTTTAGCTACAACAAAAAGTGGTTCCATATACGCAATATCAAATGTATAATTATGAGTATTTTTACCAGAAGCTCTCGCGCCCCCTAGAAAAAAGGCAAACGATCCCCACGGGGGTCGCGACCCCCAGGTTGAAAACCACTGGTCTAAGCAATCTCAACAACCTTTGTCATTCTCTGACTGAAGGCTTGTGCGATCGTGTCATTAATGCATTCGTCCGTCGATAAAGGCGTAGCGATTCATACGCTACATTTCTATACTGCGCTTACAAAAGAACAGACATAAACGGATGTTAAGCCTGCGAGTTTCTTGTGTATTGATCCAGCGGCAATACGATTTTACCGGAATTGCGAAAGTTTGCTTACCGAAGAGAAAACATAGTTGTATGCATTTACATACCAACATCTTCTGACAGACTTTCATCACGTTTACGCAAACAGCTAGCGGAAACTACGAGGTTTAACAACTTAACGGGCGTTATTATTCTTATTGCTTTAAAATCCAATGAAGTTAAGACATTAGAAGATTTAAGTGTATTTACGCAAAATCTTTGCATTACTCTGTGTAGAAACTTGTACAGGGAAAGGTTTTGCAATTAGTAAAAGAAACATCGCATTTTAAAGGTTGGTTAACATTAGACAAATTGACAAGCAGCAGATGGCAGCAGGCACGAGGGTACAAAAGAAAAGTGTGAGGCACGTTGGAAAAAGCAAGTTTTAGGACAAATGTATTGCTGAGGGGGAAAAGCAATGCAGCATGTTGGGCAAAACATTCCGCGTACAACTCCAAAGAAAAACTAAGATCGAACAATTATGAAGGAAAGTAACTATCTAAAAAATAGTGATGAAAATGCTCAAATGGCAAATTTAGGTTAAAACTTTTTTAAGCGAAGACCTCAGAATGACGACGCAAGGTTTGCTGCTTTGTGAATAGAAAATCATAGAAATGTCGCTAACAGTGCATGGCCTTGCAACGTAAATCGTGCGAAATGTTAACCTTTTGAGGAAAAACATAAAATCAATTAAATTCTTTCGTTTGCTAGGGATACAAAACTTATATTACTTGTGGGTAAGATTCTATCTTAAGAGAGGTCATATAGATCAATAATACAAGGGTTCTCAGACTTTCCTGAGACATGACCCCCTTGACGATGGCAACAATACCCGCGTCCCAACTTATTGCAAAAGCAAAAAACATTAAGCAGAACAACAATTTATTTGCAAATAACTTTCATCAATGGATGGATGTATCTGTGTCTGGGAAGCCAAAATTTTAATGTGAAGCTTTGTCGTAGACAATGCACATTTCATATCGGTTCAGAGTAAAGTTGTTTATAGGTTCTCTCTTTACATTCACAAGTGTAGTAAAGCGGCGTTCACACAGGTACTGTAGGTGGGTTAAAACAGAAGAAGTGTACGCGCAGATGACGGTTGGAGATAGTATTCAAAGGGCTTTCTCTAAAACAAGCCATAGGTTCAAACATATCATGCATTGCAGTACAAGACAGTATCTACAAGGCCATACTTCAGATCATCCTAGCCATACTTCCTCTGTTTTCCAATCATTTTGTGTCAATACGTTTGGATTTATTACTAAAAATACCTTGTAACCTAGTTAAATCAATGCTAAAAACTTTAACCAAACTCATATTTGAATGTTTCTCTGGTGAGTGGTGATACTTGAATGTTTCTCTGCTGAGCTAGTTGAAACTGAGCTTCAGCTTTATTAGTTTGACTTTAGCTTTATTGGGTGACTTTTGGCCTTAGTAATCACGACTAGCTTCTTCATAGCAGGGGAACTACAAATCAGTAGTGTATTGTCACTGGTNCGATCCCTGGTTTTGATTTTACTGCAACAGTATAATTGGGGAACTTTGTGACATGATAATTGACATATTTCAGTATCAAAACTTCAAATTTATTAGTGCCATTGTACCAATGCACCATTGTCTTCAGTGTTACCAGTAAATCAAGATGTGTTAGCCTGATGGCCTACAATTTTGGTACAAAATAAACATACTGTATAGTGCACGGGTTCTTAAAATTTTCCTCAATATCCTCAGGGGGTATTGAGGTTAAATTTTGGGGGTATTCAACAGCGTTGGGAAGTCCAAATCTTGACCCAAGTCTTCATTCTAAGAACTTGGACTTGCTTCCATCCAGATTGTCTTTTCAAGCATTCGTTCTATTAACCAAGCAATGTTGTACCCACATGAAGATTGGTGCTGATGAATGTGATGCAGCCTTTGCATTGACATTTTTCCTCACCATTCCAGTGGACATTTCTTTGCCAGTTCTGCTTCATTTCTTACAATTTTTTGCTATTAAACTTTGTTGAAAAGGGGTATCCAGATAGACGAACATTTGTCTAGGGGTATAGAGGCCCTAAAACTATAAGGACCACTGGTATAGTGCATAAAAGTGCTTGTGCATAGTTGTCGAATCTTTGACATTGACAGAAATTCACTGTCCAGCTTGGTTATGAAAGCATGTTCAATCCTAACTCAGATAGTGTGTCATCTCTCACACCCCTTTATGAACATTATATTAAAATCACCTGACACAGATCAATGCTTTGCGATGCCACAACACTTATCATCTCAGTTTGATATACAGTACTCTAGACTAAAACTAAACAGAACTTCATAAACAAACAAAAGATCTGATATAAAACTGCAAACCAAATACCTGAGAATATTGGGATGGCACAAACGGTTCATCAGCTGCACTTCACGCAAAATATTCATTTTTGAATTGGTGTGTTTGTTACGCTTCAGTGCCATAATTTTACCAGTCTGCTTATGCGTCGCCTGTAAAACACCACCACATTGCTTCATGCTGGTTATCTCCATATTTTGACATACAGCAACAAAATACTCCACGATACCAAATATATACCAGTCAGAAATTTGTTGGTTGTCTAATGCAGGAGTCCCCAAACCATGGTTGATAAAACCATTATTTATTTTTTAAAATTGAAAGAAATCAAATTTTTATCATATTTTTGGTTTGATGTGTGGAGGGTGCCAGCCAAACACTTGTAATTTTTTATTTTAAAGAGTTAACTTTTTTGTGCTTTGTTTCTTCCACTACAGCAGTGGTCTTCAACCTTTTTTGTAAACTCGCCCCCCTACAGGCACGTTGCTTGAAAATCGCCCCCTTCCTATAATTTTTCTGAAAATAGTGTTTTGTTTTGAAAATAATTAAGAGCTAATGAAATATAAACAGGCAATCTAGTCAGCACAAAACAAAACGAATGCAAATGCATTTGTAGAATAAATAAATGTTACTAATTTCCAAAAAAACAGCTCATTCCAACTAATGCGAACCTTGCAATGGTGTTTATCTACAAGCTTTCTCAAAGCACGTTGCAAGTTGGTCAGTTTGAATGGAGTTTACCCGATCTTACTCATGTCAAGGCGATTGCGGTATTTATTACGCGTGTGTATTTATTACGCGTGTGCAGTACTTGGCAGAAACCTTGCTCAGGAAAATACGTCGTGGCAAAACCCAGTAATATTAGCTTCACTTTTCCCGAAAGTTGAGACGTTCCTGGATGG
>JGI24159J19872_10005254_pt1 | contig 16707 bp, 11 predicted proteins | sample Ectturendosymbi4_FD_19872 | JGI IMG/M metagenome (IMG submission 19872) | reverse complement strand
CTTCAAATAAAATATTTTCCTAGCTTGCACAGATCATCAGGTTTACTTTCACTCGCTCACATTTCCCATCCGCTTTCTCTCCTTTGGGAGGTTACGATGACAGCAGCCATGCCATAGGAGGTCTAGAAATGCCACATGTTTGTCAGTAACCTTTGATAGTTTTGCTGGCTCCACACCAAGACGGGACCAAGTGTCTGACTCCTTGTTCCGCATTCTGTCACTCGTGAATACCACCAGGAAGTTCTGAACTTCTCGACCTGCTGCAGTGTATTGCCGCTTACTTTTAACAGACCTTGGCGAGGCATAGTCGAGACCTGTTCAGAGGATGCAAGCAGTACGAAATCGTCCGCCAAAAGCAAACGGTTGATCATGTAGCTTCCAACAAAGACACTTCCGTCGACTCGGCTGTGACGTTTTATCCAATTCATTTAGATTATGAAGAAGAGTGGTGACAACACACACCTTTGTAAGAGTACAACACCCACTGTGAACGGCTGTGATTTAACTCCGTCGACACAACAGGCAGAGCAGGAATGCAGTGACTTGACGGTCAGCAACATTGAGTCATCAACACCGCACACTCCCCAAAAGTTTTTCTCGGGTGAGCCGTTCATTTTTTGAAGAAGAGGTGGAACCTTGTTCCTTTATTCATGTTGCGATTTATCGCAGGGTCGCAACTTGCTGCCATGAGATTGCGGGCGCCAATGACGTTACAATGTTTGTTAATCGGAAGCCTGGCATGCCTGGGCACACCAACACTGCTGCAGAAAAGTCACAAGTTGAATAAACTCTAAAATATGAAAATTATCAAAGAATTGAGAATATTGCCATATTGCAAAAACATGAGTATTAAAAAATTTGTCGAAGAGAAACCTCACTTCATCTCTGTTCGCTCTAAACTCCGTAAAATACTGGTCGAAAACCCCTTCTATTACTATACTTGGCTGAAGATGCCAAAGATGTTCCAAACTCAAGGTGGTGAACTTGGAATACCACAACTTTAATTTTGGTTCCTTTGTTGAAATCAAGTAGATAGACAGGATTTTGTAATAACGGAGCTGCAACTGCAGTGCAATTAATATTCTATAATGCAATCTGTGTGAAGATGGAATTTCCACCACAACCATATGTTAAAACTGTCACGAACGAAATGGAGTTGGACAAAATAACTGCTGGTATTCAGCACAAGAGCATTACCGGAAGGGTCCTGCGTTCCGCAGAGACGAAAATCTCATCCAGTAAATGCGTCACTGCGCTGCTTGGCGGCAGGGATTGTATTGGTACGCTCCTCCCCTGCAGGGCTTCAAGCCTGGTTTTTTTCGCCGATACATTTCGGTCATTTGACCCATATTAGTACTAAAACTCGCCGTTAACAGTATTCACTTGTTTAACTTTTCGGACAATATGACTGAATTTTTTTACAACAGGCTCACTTTCAACAACGCAATTGAAGACTGTAAACAAATAACAAATCAAGTTCATGTTTACCTGCATTTTCCTGACTCACTGGTTGCGTCAATACTTCGTGTCGAGCAACTAATCCAAGCTTGTTTTATTTATAACTTCGATTCAACACAGACAAACTAATAGCGAAAGACATCGCTGGTATACAAAAGTAAACCACTTACAATCTACAGAACAACTAAAAGCGTTTATCAATTTAAATGTACGAGTATTGCACTAATACATCCATGCGTGTGCTCTTTACTGCACATCAGTCTCGTCGCCACGGGGGGCTTAGCCCCCCAAACAAAACTCCAAGTCGCCCCAAATTGAAATATGAAGCACTATAAATCAATGGAGTTTTGTATAATTTAGGATGTCAAGGATGTCCCTACTGAAAACTTTCTGGCGACGGCTCTACTTCACATACTTGTATTCGAAGTAATGTGCTAGCGTCATCTACGCGTACGCTTCTGTCACCGGCGCACACATGTATCTGTATGTTCCTTGCTGCTTACATTTAATGCAAGGCCTGGAGCAACCAGGCATCGGATACTGCTGCTTTGGTCAGCAAGATATCTACAACGGAACAAATGGCTTTGCTGTTGCTGGCCAGAATCAACTGGTCACCGGCCAGTCATGGCCAAAACTTTCCATTTCCGACGCAACGAATGGCCGGACACAAAACAACTGTCAAACAAAATCTTAATTCTACCACGGCATTCATGGCATTTCAAGCAATGCATTGTTGCTCCATGGTTTCGCGCGCCAGAGCAAGTTAATGGTCAGTGCTGCTGCTTGTATCTTTCGTGTGAAACAATCAGTTCCTTGCACTTGTTCATTGTGTGTTTCCATTCAACCAGGTTGCTGAGCAACTGCACTACGTCACAATGCCCGCTTTTCCCTGCTTCGCATCGGTGACCATGGCCAATAGCGACTGGTATTTCTCGAGTTTCGTCACTTCCACTCCGCATGACGTCATCTGTATAAACATCGTAGAAAATAAAACATCGTGGACTTCATGAAAAATCTGGAGGCGATGAAGACAGGAAAGTATTGGTAAGAATAAAGATCAGAACAGCAGCGCAATTTGGTCTGGATTGGGTCAATGTTGGAGTAACGGAAGAGAAACACGTTGAATTTAAAACCGGATCTGATGAAGACACAGTACGTTCAACTGGAAAGCTTAGTGGAAAACACAGCAGGTCGCCAGCCTGCTTGTACCAGGCGAACGCTAAGCAATGCACAAAGCAGCATGCTTCCAAGTTATAGACGACCTCAAACCTGTACAAGCAACCTCCAGACCTGCGCTGCCCCTAACCTCACCTTTGATCTGATGCCAAAAAATCGAAACAAAACATTAAACCGGGTTTTAGGTTTAAAACCAATTGGTCATCTACACATTTTGGAACCTGAGCACTCATTCAGTGGTTGTTACAGAAGTGCGTTGTTTGATTTAAGCGCGAATTGCATTGATCTTTAATTAAATCGTCTGTCTGTGTGATGTCACAATCATATTCGGTTCAATCCTCGATTTCGTTTCGGTCAAAGGAACTTTAATCGTTTCAAAAACTGCTCGCACGTCCGCTAACTGGTGACTCGAGCAAAGTGATTTTGTGATTCTCTCGAGCCTTGTGCAGTGCTGAGTCAGTTTGTGCGCTGTAACTTCACAACTATTAGTGCGCTATAACTTCACAACTATTGGTGCGCTGGACTGCACAGGTCGAAGTGATAAGTTCATAACGAGTGCAAGCGCAAAAAACAACTCAAACAAAACTTAAATTGCACGAACCCTCCCACTCACCTGCTCTCCAAACTTGCTGACGTCGATGAAGAGCTGCAATCGTATCTTGTCGTCATCGGACAGCGTCGAAGCTCCGGTGGCCATGGCTGCAAGGTTCCCGGATGAAGCTTTAGCCCCGCGCATCTTCTGCAGCCGCAGTAAGCTTTCCTCCATCTTGCGAACTGACGTCAAGACATCGGACACAACCGAATAGTATCTGCAATATGAGTGATCATCAAAAGTCAGTGGTTTGCTTCCGAAGATAACGCCAGCTTCGTCCAGTGTTCAAAGCAGTGTATTTCTTACAAACCATTAAAATCTTTAAGTGCAACTAAAAAAGTACAGTCAATAGAGCAATTTGGTTGAATGGAAAAGGAAAAGAGAGACTAAAAACGGCCAAGAAACAGGCCTACAAACTGGCACAACGCACTTTTCTGAAATGCAAGCAACAACTTGTGTGAGCCAGATGGAGAGTTGGTCGGTTTCNGCTTCTTTGACCTGCTCGTCATAGAAAGACTTCATCGGTTTCATGACATTCACGACGTAAGAGCTCGGTTCAGTCGGCGCAGGTCTGTATTGTAGAAATAATGTCAATATCCGTTTCAAGATCAGAAATAAGTTTCTTGATTTACGAGAAAATCTACTACACTGAAATTGCAAGACGAACAGAAGCTTTTTCAGTGCCTTAGGTGGTTGTTTGATTTACACCATTATTTTTGAAAAGAGAAGTCTAATATATTTTTGCCACATTAGAGGCACCTACTTTTCCCGGAGCAGTTTGTCGCAGAGTGTCAATCGCAGTTCGGGAATCGAACCCAAGACCTTTTCACTGAACGAGAGATGCTTATTCCTCAGAACAAACACTGCCCCTGACTTCGGAATAAGCACACATCACGTTTTGGCCCAAAATGGTCAAAAACGAGGGGGACAACTTTGCGAAACCATTCGCTTGGTAGGCACCATTTGGTAAAGGAGACGTACCATCACAAATGCACGACAAGGTTTTTTTTTGTCATCACAACTAGAATCTTGTAACTTTTGGATTTGGCTCAAATATTTTCCCATGGTTTGATGCATTCGACAAGCACTTATCTACAGTGCGAAAATAAATAAATCGAAAATAACACCTTTTCAGCCATGCACACCACTTCGTACCTGTTCGTTTTCCGAAACAACCTCGGAACATCCTGAGCTTGCTTGAGGAAGGGTAGAGATTGTGACGTCAGAGAGGAAATGATGTGTTCAATGAAGTCTTGCTTGCATCGCTTTATGCTTTCCAGCATTTTGCCGAGTGCATCTGAAGCAGGATTTTATTTGATGGATACCACGTCATCAACGAGCTGCTGCTTCATTGCAGGATCAAGTTATTATAAACTTAACTTTAACGAGATGTTTGATTCACTGGCAATAACATCCTGATGCAGAATTTTCACCGCGTCATAATACAATGGTTGCTCACAGCAACCGATTGTTTTTTTATGCAGGAAGAATAAATGGGAATAACCTTTGTTTTAACAAAACCGCATTATGAGCACACAGAGCCCGAGGCCGTATGATGCAATAAGCAAGGTGGCTGATTACTTCGTTAATCGTGGTCGAGAAATTTTTTTTTCAAACTGCAGTCCCGCTCCAGATAGGACACAATCCGATCTCTATCCAGGCTTCAAATCCTATCCAGACCGATCTTAAAGAACTTGACTGAAATACTGTGAAGACTTCGAAAAGCACGACAAGATGGAAGTGCAGAGAAACGCCACGAACGACTTGTTTGAAATTGCGTAGAAACACCTCTGACTCAACTCTGCTCTCCACAAAACAATGCGTAAAAGTTGAAAGGCTCCGAGACCACCACGGGCAATCGGTTCCTGGCTTGGCACACAATGCTCAGGGGGTGCTAGTGCGCATGCGTACAAAAATACATTGGAAACGCTTCCAATGAGCAGCTACAGTTCTTCAAAAGTAGGGTTTAAAAAAAGGGCATAAACGCTTTGATAAAAGGGGATAAGAAAGGGGTATTTTTGGAAAAGGACAATTCCGTTGTGAAGGGGTCACGTGACAAATCCAACTCGCAAACTGGGGTCAATAAAAGTGAGGATTGGGTTTGCGGGCTATAACCCCTCTAACATGACCACAATGCTAACCGACATTGTGGTATCAGTTATTAAAGGCAACAATCTCTCCACTTGTATAACTGCAATCCGCAAATTCCGAAGCTGGAATCATATCATCCCCATCGCCTCAGGTTTTCAAGATATAACCTTTTCTTAAACTACACAATTTTCAGTTTGGGGCTGGTGAGAAGAAAAGCAATGCACTCGGTGNCCAGGGGCAGCNAAAGGTCGGGAACCGTTTTGTCGNACATGGGAGGTTCGGTTGGGGGTGGGGGTGGGGGTGCCACGAGCTTAGATATTTTCGATTTTAAGAAAAGGTTTGCTCTTCGTCTGAAAATCGATCTTAACTTACTGAATATTTCCTGAAGATAGAGATGAAAAGCTCGAAAATCATTTTGATCGATTTTTCACATTTAGTCCCGCAACGGACATCACAATGGCTGCCTTGATTTTGTTCCGTGCTCAGCGGGACGAGCCGCCTGTTCAAACAAACAACGTAATTCCCTGATCTGCTGAAGTTGCTTCACCTACCGTTTAAAATAGCTGTGTCCTTCATTCCCAGTGCTTTGGCCTGTGGCTCGATCGTGTCAACGTGAAGTTGCATCATCTTGTCGCACAGCTTGTCAACATCAAGTACCACACCCGTGAAATAGCTCAGGGATAAAAGCTCTTTATCTTGTTTCTGCGTCGACTCCGGTTTGTTCGCGACCTGCGAACAAATGCCGCTGGGTGGCGCTGAGTGCAGCACAGAACAAATTTCTGTTTGTCGTCGTTTTGTGAAAAGGTGGGGAGGGGATGAACAGTCAACGTAACTGAGAAATGGAAAGAAATCCACAGGATTTTCGTGGATAAAAATTCGTGATGGGTAATTTTTGAAAGACCTTTACAGAGAAAACTCATAGCAATAAAGTTCAACATCAAACTTTTCGGAACTTGCCACCCCACGCACCGTTGAAAAGAATAAAGTTTGTTCAGAACCAACACGAACTCTTTCAAACCTGTGCAGATACACTGACAATATCGGAGGACAATGCATTTTGGAATATTGCGATTAACTCTGGAATTCAAATCAAAAGCAATAAACTGCTTCATGAGACAATAAAGATCCACCGGAAGTAAACCTTTAAAGATTCTATTTCAAAGTAGGAAGCGATTCTAACACTTCCTGCACTGAAGGTTGAATACCCAAAACGAATGACATTTCTTATAGTTTACCTGCAAACAGACACCTTACCCCGGAATGAGCTCGGCCCCAAAACTAACTTGATCAGGTGGAAAAATGGAAAAAGTTAAATAAAACGGAAGCACTGCAGGTAAATTTAAACGTAAGAAACACTGAAAGACCTGCAGGAGCATTTCTCTCCACAAAACACCTTACATGTTCGCTGTGCAATGATCCAATCCAGGCGCGGTACCGGGACAACAGCTGGAGGGTCAGTTTCCAGAAGCGATGGATGAGAGCTGACAAGAAGACGTCTTCCTTCCAACAGGTTTGTATGCTTTCCCACAATGCTGCACTGGCCGACAGTCTGACGAACATGGCAAACGACTGATGCGTTGTGAAGTTAAACACTCTGCTGGTGGTCTCGCCGTTTTTCTTACGCTACGCAACGTACTCGTAGCGTAACGTGAGGGAGTAAACACATTTGCAAGTTTACGTTTACTTTGAAATTTCGTTGCATTCAATGGAGTGATGGGTGGTGGGAAAGATTCGGTATATTTTCGAGCAATGTTTTCACGAACACGAACACCACCAGACAAAGTCGAAGGGCAAAAATTATTGCAAAAATTCTTGTATATGACAATCATTTAAGAACTACGCTTGTAACTGCTTTTAAAATGAAAAGGCTAACAGCAGAGGTGGCCACAGATCCGGATCCGGATCCGCTGACAGCAGAGGTGGCCACAGATCCAGATCCGAACCGGAATCGGACCCGGAGTCACTTTTTATTTCCGCTAGTCGCAGAAGTCTGCATGTTTTTTATAAACTTCACTGCCTAATTAAAAACATTGCTGAACTTCGGTTGCATCGACGGTTGCCGGAGTTTGTACAGGAGCCGGATTCTCAAATTTGAAAAAGTTTCGGATCCGGATTCAAAAATTTTGAAACAGGAGCGGAGTCGGATGATGTGATTTCCGGCCACATCTGCGAGCTGACAGTTGGTTCACCATCGGCCTCCGGTTCACAGTGGATCAAATCGTAAGAAGTTGATTAAAAACCTGGTGGTTTCGGCGATTGTAGTTTAACATTTTAATAATTGCAAACGTAACTTACTTGAATGAACTGTGAGGCGGTCCGCTTGAGGTGTGGTTGCTAAGCGACAACTCCAGTCTACGTCCAATCTCTTGGAACCTGCGTATTGGGGAAAAGTTCGCAACAAAAGCATTACTTCCAGATACAACATGCGTGCCGGTTGGGGAAAAATATCCTGGCTTTATTACGTAAGTTCAGCCATTTTTAGAGTATAAACGCAACTTCCTCACCTAATTTGAAAGTAAACAGGCAAGCTCCAGTGCGTCATCAAGCGCTGGAAGGGCTCGCTCTGTCTCAAACGCGTTATGCTTTCCTGTGACCCACACTGACGCTCGAAGTTGTCCACAAACTTCATGCAGATGACGTATCGCTGCAAAGCATGAGCGTTGTTTATGCTTGGAGGAGATGTTGAGAACTCGGGGGCTCATCCCAGTAAGATTAATTAGGAAATAAATAAGACGCCAAACAAAACGTTCACATAACAATCAGGAAAAGCTGTCACTGAACTGTAATGATGCTGAACAAGTCGACAGCCATTCTTTAAAAGTGAAGCGGAGATGTTGTTCAAGAACATTCAACTTCGTCAAAGGCAAAGCTGATTGTCACCAACCTTTACCCTTCATCGACGCTGCTTACTGACACCAGCACCACACAGTTTGCTTCGGCAGGTTTGGCCGCTAGTTTTGCTATGAAGCAGGGTAGGGAAGGTCAAAACTCAGAGCGTGGTTTGATGCTACCGTTAACACAACTTCGTATGACGTCCGCCGCTGACGTCATGTTCATTCCTGTCGTTCTGTGGATTACCTGATGGAAAAGGTCAGGGTCACCCGATGAGTAAAGGCCAGGAAGGTGCTCGCTCAACGAGGACACGATTTCGGGCCAGGCCGAGTTTACGACGAAATCGTATCCTGGGATTCCCCGAAACTGTTCGCCAACCCTGCAAATGCCGGAAACATCGGGTTATGAAGTAATGGCGAAATATATGCTGAAAGCTCTTCACAGGTAATGCAAGTTGTGGTTCAAAATAGTTTTCGCAAAGCTGAGAAATTTCATACGTTCAGCATTTCCTTCAATTTTTTTTCTTGAAACGTGGTTTTAAATGATAACAACGCAATCCATTTCACACGCCCAAGATATGCCAGTGTTGCAATCTCTCCGCTGGCGTTGCGCTGAATGCGCGGTTCACCACGAACGGAATGTGCGTGAAGAACAACACCCATATATATGTGGCGCGAACAAGCAATAATAGAGTGATCTCGTCGAGTGAACTCTATTGTTGCTTGCTGCCACGGTGCGAAGCTTTGCGCACATGCCGCTCGGATTTCCGATCGCAACACCAGATGTCTCAGGCACTATTAGTTAGTTAGATGTCACAGAAAACACTGCAGCAATTTCAAGCACCATGCGCGCGTGCATTGCAAGGTACTCACTTGTTCTTCCTTCCGGAAGTGATGTCACACAAGAGTCGGAGGTAGTTTGGAACCAAGTTTAGGATTTTGTTAAACATCTGTTTCAAACTCGCTACAGCGACATCGCCATTTTGTTCATGCAATACCTGTAAAATTTTTTAAACGATGAGTTGAACTTTCACAACATTTTTCATCAAAAGCAAGACATATATTTTCGAAGCATCGCATTAAGACTTGGCTTCGAAATTCTTCACAAGTTAAGAGACAGACTCAAGATCTTCCCACACCATGAAATCGTATTTAACATCATGGTGCCAAACAAACTTCATAGGTTCTTGTGAATTCAGTGCGGGTCACGGCTGATTGTGACACAAACAATGCTAATCGTCCCAGACAGACAAGCCAATCTTAAACCTGAGTCCACGAAGATGTGTTGCTTGCGAGTTCGTGGACTCTTCACTACAAAAGATATTGGGGATAAAGTTTACCAAGAGGCGAAAACAGCGTTTCTGCAAGGACGTCTTTATTCGAGTCTTCAAACCACTCTATCCTACCTGTATGACCTGGATGCGCAGAGATCTGCGGTGGCAGGTAAATTATTCCGTTTGTTTCTGTCGGTTGAGGACCACTGATAAAGACGCACGAGTCAAGTTTTAAAATAGCGCCTCATGCTCGACATCTCATCAAAACATATCCAATGAGTCAAGAGCTAACTGAAGTTACGTGCAAAGCCTGGAATCCCAACAACGTTCGGGTGAATTAATGCGACAGCAATTTGGATGTATCATGAAATTGGGGAGCCGCCAAAGCATTACCGCTACCAGGACCTATCAGCGTCGCGGATCGATCCTTCAACCTCTCGACTGCGTAACAAACGCCAATCTTTGAACTGTCGCAGCAGAAACTTTGCCTCAGATAAAGCGAAAGCAACAGCAAAAGATACACGTAATACATAAAACGCGCGGCACCGATCGATTGATCTAATGTTTGGTTCCATGACGTAATAAGCATCAATGAAACAATCGCTTACCTCATCCATGAACGGTTTCGCGACGTGGGCTCGCACCAGGTTCTCAGCGTCGCGCGTTTTCCCGATCAGAGCGTATGAATTCAGGCACCTGTGGATGTGGGGGGTTGCTCCGCTGCCAATACCTTTCACCAGCTCCCCCTCCAAACTGCTTTGCAAGTAGCTCGTGATGTCAGCAATCCTCTGCATTGCGTCATCATCGTTTAGACTTATTGAGAATAACCAGAATTTTAAGCCCAACGATTCCCTTAAAGTTTGTGTTGGGCTTTTTGGGGAAGTCGCGACCATTTCATAAATCCCGCTTGATAATGGAAACGAAAGATGAAACGCCATAAGTAGTCAGTGAGAGGTAACCTTTAGCTTGGCTTTTACGTCATTGTTAATAAGATGGCATGACGTAGTAGTTTGTCGTGACGTAGTAGCTTATCGTGATCGGCTAAAATTTCGTTACGGTAAAAAGCAAACGAAAACCAATGAAACAGATATGCTTAGATCAAACATAGATGACACACGACAAGAGGTGAAGTGATTGCTTCTGCGCCCATTACACCAAAACATAAAACGACAGTCACGGCGTCATTTGCGCAACAGCGTTACGAAGCAATCTACGTTGGCATCGGACATTTTCAATTCTTCTTGCACGACGGCTACAAAGCTCATGATCGTCACACAGATTTCATGCTGACGAAAACCTCACCGGACGAATTTGCGTTAACACTGGCAGGCCTCGGCAGTAAGTCGTGTGGTGTTGAAGTTGATTAAATTCTCCAGCGATGCGTTCCAACGTCTGTTAGTGATACAATCAATCAGCAGACTGCCACGAATGAAGTTTCAGAGTTTGGTTTCTTTAATAATATTGCAAACAACTTTTCAGTTTTACTGCACCCAACATTATTGCAGTGTAATGTAAGTGACAAGTAACGGTGAAAAATGGATGCAACGACTGGAAGACAGGGCAATTTTTTCTAATGTCTGTATCTCAACGACGTTTAATAACTTCATCATTGCATCTGGGACACTTCCAGGTTGAGAAAAGTGGAAGACAAGTCACGTCGTATAGATTCCATAACGGAGGCAACAAAAACGAAAAGCTGTGAAAAACTGAACAGACAGTCAACGAAAAGCATGATGCTTGAAATTCGCTGCAAAGTTAATACCGCTGTACCTGGCCGACATTGGCTTCGTCTGATCGTTGAATGTGCTCGATTTTCTCAACACAGTGCATCAAGCCCTGCATGTGACCTAAAAGTTCTCGCTCCTCCTTCAATGCCTTTTGTTTCTCCAACGCCACTTCGAACTCTGATATCTCCTGGAGAACGACCTCTTGCACTTCCTGCACACAAATGAATGAAGGTGCTGCTTGAAACAAGTGTCTTTTGCTTTGATAGCAAAAGAAGAGGACTGAAGGGTGTTAAGAAAATGAACTGGATGAAAACCAGGCATTCCGTGACAATGATGATTAATGACGCAAAGAATACTTTCTCCATGACGTATGCTGTTTTATGAATGTTAAATGTTGAAAACAACCGGCAGTTCAGGTTTTACGGTGCATCAGCTTTCGGAAGGTCGGTGATGATGATGCAATGTAAAAACCTAAAAATTTAGCATTTCACACAGTTGGTGGCACTTCATACATGTAAAGAGAGTCATAAGAAAAACATAAAATTTTCTTTTATACGATTGAGTGCCATAAGATTTCAAAAAGCACTTAAAAACATCTGCCGCCGTTCGGTATCAGTTTCCATCACCTCGACTGTGCCGTGCTTTGAGGGAATGCTAGCAAAATTTCCAACTCACATATATACCTAAAAACGTGCTTACACTGGCAGTGAAACAAAAAATGAATGATGGGAAGTATTTATCATTGAAACAATCAGGGTAAGCAGGATTTATTTTTCACTGCTTCTTCAGTTTTTCTCATATTTTTCTGATGACTTGGGTCATGCTAAACAATCAAACCTCTTAAAAATAAGAGAAAATTTCTCCAGGTGATTTCTCTCAGCATTGTTTTTTTATCTCAGAAAACATACAAGTTTTCTTTTAAATTCCTAGTATACTATTCCATGGGTACAGAAGGCTGCTGTGGAAGCGATTGTCTGCTTTAAGTTTCCCGATTGCAAGACGTTTGCAACTGGCAAGAAGTTGCATCGCGCAATCAAATGAGAAATGCAAAATGCTGCACAAGTTTCTTAAATTTCCTTTAATCTTAATTTGCACACAATTTGATTCAAACCTTGTTGGAATAAGCCCAACAAGCAAAGTTGTTGAAGACCTTCATCGTACAGAACACATTTGCACAAACCCAGAGGGAGCAAATTTGTCGGGAAATTTTCCCGAGAAAACTGAAAGTAAGCATCCCTCGTTTGCACACCTAGTATTTGTGCGTTTTCTGAAACCTGTACCATCTGATGGTTTCTCACATAATCAAAATCATGTTATCAGAATAGCTTCAGTATAAATTCTTGTTAGAAACAAGACAAGCGTTGTGAACTTAATCCTAACAGCTTTTCACAAAGCAGATGAGTATTGTTGCAACCTCTCGGTTGGTGTTGCGTTATTCACTATGAACGGGATGTGTGCGAAGAACAACACCCATACATATGTGACGTGAACAAGCAATAACAGAGTGATCATGGCATGTGATCTCTATTGTTGCTTGCTGCCACAGTGTGAAGCTTTGCATCGCAAACAGTATCATCACTACTTCAACCGAAGAAAATTTAGCTAAACATGATTGTTTTGGTTCGTATATATCAAGCACAAAGCAACCACTGCAGATTGCTTGTTAATTTTAACGCTGCAGCTGACAGCTGTAAAAATGGGCTTGTTGCCTAGATACTTTATTGCCCACAACAAATTGCTTGTTCACATACATTACTTCACAAACCCACTTACACAAACATCGCCCTTGATCTTTTGCAATGGTTCGCTCAGCTGATCAATTGCTTTTTCCATTCCTACCTGAGGAAAAACAGTTTGCAACTAATTTAAAAACTGCGCTAATCTGACCAAGACACACAAAGGAGTGGCTTATCATGGTTGCACTGAACTTAGAACACAAATGGAAATAAATGCAGCTTTGCTGCAGTTTACGTTCAGAGATAGATCTTTACTACGATGCTGAAAAACCCAGCCTTTGCAAGCTAACACAACCAGTGCTTTTTGTTTTGGTGTTTCTTTCTATGAAACAAAATCTGNAAAGAGTTCATTAATAACAAGCCCAATAGGTTGTTTAGTTTCTGCAAAATTGTTGAAAATTGTCTTCTTGGAAGAAGCTCACATTGCCTCTTTGGTGAAATAAACATACTTTGAAATGCATTTAAATCCACATCTTCATACACAAAAGTTTAAGGCGACAAGAATTTTACACATGAAAATAGGTTAATAATCATCTGTGTAACAAATGTTTTTTTTTTTATCATACACTGAAACGTTTTTGAAATGACCAAATAAATTAGGTCATTTCGGTCAGAATGTCTGAAAATATAGGCTAATCAACACTGTTATGGTGAGTTTTGATACAACTGCGAGACAAATGACTGAAATATCTCAGGAAAAAACTGACCGAAATGTCTCAGCGAAAAAAAAAACAGGAATGGTTCAAACCAAATTACAAGCCAAAAGCTAGATCTTCACTGCACATTTTCATAAAGTTTATTGAAATACCAAAAATGCTATCCACATGAAAAGATCTGTTTGAACTCCACAGAACTGTGTTTGTTATGGCATGACAAAATACTCACCAAATTACTTGACAGGTTAACGAAATCAGCATAATCTTTGTTAATCAACTCAATCATAGCATTTTTCAAGAGCTTGAAATAAATCTCCAAGTCCTGTCGCAATGTTTCCAGTTGAACACGCCGGCGACAGTCGGCAACAAACTGATCCACACTGAAATCATCCTGCAAGGTGTGTATACATTGGGATAAACTTATTTATTAGTCACTAGAAATACAGTGATCAGAGACTTCCAAGTGCATTTCAAAGCATTCAGCAAGCAGGCTTTGTGAATGAGTCAAACAGTGCTATTTGCAGAATGAATGCCAGTAAAACTCATCATTGAAGCCAACTGTTTTTATGGCAGTCAAATAATTTATAATATTTGACCATCCAATATCACACAATGCTGCGAAGTGCTCTAACTCCAAATGCAGTGAGCAGAACAACATTACATAGTTAAAAAGTTTAATAGTGCAGCCATCTAGTCTTCTGTGCTTAACCATTGTGGTCAGGTACTCCATATCTTTTTCAAATGTTGTCATGCATGTTGAGCTTTATCAATATGCTGAAAAACATGTTTGTTAAAAAAGAGTCTACCATACATTTTTTACAACTTACGTTGCTGGGCTAACGGTGTTTTACAATAATTAATAACTATTTAGCACCAAATTAAATCAGAATTAAAAGAATGTATCAACATGTCTTAGATTTGTGTTGTTACATGTTACTTCACTTAATTACAAACTTTAGTTTCAATTTCTGAAAAGTATTTCAATGGACTTAATCAGTGCTGGAACTCAAACAGTGATAAATTTGAATGTTGATCTAAGGAAGACACACATCACTCAGAAAAATGATGAAATTTACTAAGTTAGGTGAATGAAATTAGATGAATGTCAAGTAGTGGTAACTTTAACAGAATTCAGAAGCATACCAGAAAATATTTAAATTTAACTAGGAACATAAAGACAGCACACAGAAATAAGAAATTTTATGGACGAACTGACACAAGATTACCTTAAGTCATAACATGCTAAGTAGAAACCAAATATTTACCAAAAACTGTTAAAACATGAAAACCAACTAAAAACACTCATCTTTCTGGTGACAAACAGCCCTTGCTACCAACCTTCATAAAAACATTCTTATCAAAGCATAATGTTGTGGATGGCACAGGAAGTAGCATAAGGTTTTGCTTTCCAACACTGCGTTTGGTCATCATGTATAAGAAACACAGGACTTTTCAAACAGAAGTCAATTTACACATTAGATGCTTAATCAGTTCTTCTGCAAAATAAAATGTTGTCAAATAATAATTTTAGGGATGAGAAAACCTTAAGCTTCTTCAGACAGTTATTTATGGTATGCAGTGAGACAGTTACAGTTTTAGGTTTAGGTTGACCTTTTACATTTACTGCGTTTCTACTAAGCCCAACTGCACTCTCCTTGTGTGTTACTGTCACTTAAACAGGTGGCGTATTAAGAAGGTTTCAAATACCAAGATCCACTGGCGTATCCATAGCCAATACCTTTGTATGGCTACAAGCAGAAGCAGGTAAAGTTACACATAGTTTAACAAGATATAGCTGAAAAGCGCAGGGAGCCAATTGCCATATGAATCTATCTTGGCCTACATTAGAACAAAGCTCAGATTTGTACTATTGAGGAGCATCCTTACTGCATTGGCTTTCAGGGCAAACGGAATGTGTTCTGTGATGTTCTCCTCCAAGATCTCACTCACGGGTAATTAACTTCTACAGTATTTAGTTCTAAGCCAATAATTCGTTAAGGCAAAATTGTGGAGAATTAAGTCAGTGTCAAGATCAAGACTCTAACACAACTCATGTGATATGTGGGATATACAGGGTTGCCGGATCTACATTTTTCCAAGGAGTCAAATCTAGTTCCGAAAAGAACCAAATTCTAAAGCAACTACAAGGGAAAGGAAAAGCCCAAAAAAGGGCCAACCGTTTTTCCAAATTTATCAGCAGTTACAAAGTCATATGAACCCATACTTAACAATTTGTTAAATGGCAATATTCCTCAATCACAACTGTAGCTCAACAGCAAAAAAGTACATGATGAAAGATCATAAGGGCATTACTTAATTTCCATATGTCCTAGTCTGGAACAGGGTTGCCAGGTCCAAAAAGGGCACAAAAAATGCCAAACAACTTGTAAAAAAATGCCAAATCGCTTCAAAAAATGCCAAACAAGCTGGAACAGGTGAAATGCTATTGGTTTTATATTACCAAATGAGTAATTTGGCAAAAACATAGTGGTGCTTGTGAACAAGGCACAAATCGCAGCATATAAAGCAACAAACGAACGTTGGGCTTTAGAAAAACAAACAGAATTAAACTGGAGACACTCTCTTACTCATTTTTACCATTACTCTCACTCATTTTAAAGAGTTTTACCTTTTGATATGCAAGCTTTTATCCCTGAAGCCGGAGCTAGAACAAAATATGTTATCATTTACTTTTGCTTGAAAATGCTTAAAAAAAAATATCAGGCTACCTACTAATGCCGGAAACAACAAACCACAGTTCATGAAAATACACATGCACCATCATGCCATAATTTCCAATCACTTGATTCTTAAAACCAAGCATGAGACATGCCCGTAATTCCACAAAATATATACTACAAAAAGAAAATCTACCTAATCTGGCTGTTCTCGCACACACTTACTTACACACAATGTCAAAATCTGTTTCGTTCACATTGACGTAACTATTTTTAACCAGGGAAATCTGCTAAATTGAATTGATCATGGTTAAAACGTATACGAAAATCTACAAAATCTGGCAGTACTGTAAAGTAATGTGCTTATATCAAAATATTGCCAGTGGCTGCACTGATAGTGATATGCAATGCACATATGGCATACATATCACAGGGTATACCAATAATCTGCAAATAAAAACAAACACTATAGGCTACAATACTAGATC
>JGI24159J19872_10005252_pt1 | contig 16708 bp, 10 predicted proteins | sample Ectturendosymbi4_FD_19872 | JGI IMG/M metagenome (IMG submission 19872) | reverse complement strand
GTAGTCTCAAACATTTCCTCAGAACGCTGCTGCAACCTCGCAAATAGCCAGGCCCGTAACCATCTTGGGACACCATGTGGGGCGAAGAGTTTTCTGAAAGGGGATCAAATTTTTTAAACTATGTCCAACACATTTGAGCGAAAATTTTTTCATGGGGGGATTCACCCTCCTGCGCCTCCCTAATTACGAGCCTGTAAAAAGCTTGCCTCGCCGAACGGCTGCAATGACCAAAAAGAAAGGAAGTGATACAAAATATTGGAAAAATTAAAATTTTAATATTTTTAAAAGTTTTGGTGTGCTGTGTGTTTGGCAGTTAAAGTTCAATAAGTACACCGACGGTCAGACGGAAATGACATAATGCAAACGACAATAAAAGCACTACGTTTTCTATTGGCTTTAGACGCAGTGGTTCTTAACCTTTGGGGAATTCCACACTGGTGGGTAATGGCGGAGTTGTCAAGTGGGGAATGACCTGTCGGACAGTAGAACCACTGCTTCAAAATTTCACATCCAAATGTTGACTTACTTCACAAATCACAACCATTTGCAGACTGTTTTAATAACAAAAACAACCAATATATGAGGTATTGTAAGTCATTCACGCACTGAACACTTCATGGGTTGAAATCGATTTTGTCCAAGACCGATGCTGTGGTGGGAAATGGAGAGTTGGCCCACTAAAAAGTGGGGAATTGGAGAAAAAAGGTTAAGAACCCCTGCTTTAGAGGAATCAGCCCACTGGGCTCTGCTTTCACTGGGCTCTGCATCCTTTCTCCGTATCACACCTGTTAGCATTGCTTGCAGATGATAGGACTGACGATGCGTAGTGTTACGTGAAATCGATTTCCTATTAAAAATTTGTGATTGATTCCTTGCTTCCTTCACTTGTGGAGTGAAGTTACCTGTATACAACCAGTCACAGATTTATGGAAAACAAGCTTTTAGAAAAATGTCCGTACCAGTACCAAGCAGTTACGAGTAAATTCCTGGCGAAACAAATTCGATCAGAAACAACGGAACTTTAACCGGAAAAAATAAATTCGACTGCACGACAACGCGCATCACATTTCAAAGCAAAGTCAACGCGGCGATCTGCGACAAACAGTTTTCTTCGCTCGCAGGCGCTGCGCTAATCAACGCGTGAGGAATGCGCGAAACTCGATCAGAGGAATTGCTTGGACGTAACACACAGGCACATGCGGACAATGCTCGGCACCACACACTACGATGCACAGGCAGAGCCTATGTTTAGGGTGATACAGAGGTTGCCTATTCATGCCACCGTCGCACGCACTTGCCCCTCCAAGAAGGTGTCCGATGGCAAAGCAGGCCAAGACGACCGGACGTCACGGATGGCTGCATTACTCATGTCCGGATGGACTTGACGGACTTAACCACCCTGGTGAAAAAGGCAACAGTGGCTTGACCTTAGTAAGCTTTCAACGAAACTTTGAAGTTGGATATCAATATCACTTTTCTTGTTTTGTGTTTAAATTATGTTGCTCAGACTTTTCGCGAGATGGTGTCGTCGAGACGTTTCTCGAAGTGGGTTTCACCCTCCAATAATTCGCCTCCTGGTCACTGTTCCGGACAAATGGGCGTGTCTTGCCTTTTCCTTGGGCATTTTTTCTCGCCTGCTATATAAACAGACGCATTTGTGCAGTGCCAGGAGCGAGCGTGTCATCAGGCACTTCAGAAGAAAATACATATTTGCAAACATTTCAGGTATGAAGTGCAAACAGATGGCCTTTCGCTTGTTTCGCATTGCTGCTCTCTAATCACTTTTACACTCGACATTCATCTCTTGCGAATACGCATGACCAAGGAATCTAGACCTGGTTTGCATCGCCTGAGCTTTAGTTAAGAAGCATTTCTTGGACCAAGATAATTCAGGAAATGTGAAATAAAAGGAACACGCTATCTTGGAAGAAGGTCAGAAAAGCACCACTGAGAAAGCGTGTTATCAGTGTCATTTATTTGGTTTACCATAATGTTTTTTATTAAAAAAGACGCTCAGACATTTTTGCACTATGATAACAACTACAAGAAACAAGACAGATTCTGATCAGCTAAATTGTATGTTGACTTTAAAGCCATTTCAAGAAAATCGAATCCATTAGAGCATCTGTCGTCAGTACATTCGTACACCGCGGAATATTTCCACAGCATGTCTCGCGGAATATTTCTGCAGCATGACTTGCAGTCAAGGATTCCTGGAATCTTTTCATCCCATTGGATTGGCACGATAGATGGCGCTGACGACACATTTACAAATTATGGTGATGCACACCTGAAAATGTACAAAAGAGAATAAAACACTTGCTTTAGGGAAGACGTCCTGATGTTTTCAGAGACGAGTAACATAATTCTATAACACGTCATAACTGAAAAAGCAACGCATCACTTACGATGAGTTTGAATGTGAAAACGTCACAAGGTTAGTGGTTTCGCAGAAAGTGTCCGGAAAACTTTCGTGGGTAAAAAGCCATAACAGAGGAACAGTCACAAACTAACTTCAGCATTTGCCAACACTGGTTTGGAACTAGCGTTTCGCCAAACGCCAAGCCTGCACAGCCTAACAAGCGGGCGAAGTGGAATTACTAATTGTTAACCACTGTGCAATAATTGAAAATGATTTTAGGTTTGTCACTAAAGACTTCGTAAAACCTACAGCGGAGGGAAGGCAATTCATTACAGGAAATCATACCACTCCAATATGACATTTAAGTCAATCTTATTTGGAGAAGCAATAACTGAGGCGTTTCAACCAAAGGAAAGAAGATTGCGTCAGCAGCTCAACCAGACTCAAAGAAAAGTGATCCACATAAACTTCTCTTTGGACGGGAAAAATGACATGATAGCAATGGTATCAATTTGGGGAGAAAGATAACGCCCGCAAAATGTCTCAAGAAAGATGATCCACAGGTTTGAGCTAAATCTTTTTCCTCACGATAACTGTATACGAGAGGGAAAAAATCTTAAATACGAAGGTAACGACTACTTACAAAAGACCTATCAAAAAAGACAAAAATTAACAAACTACATGGACGTCACTAAGGTAGCCGAAGGTGCGTAAGGGCCTTGCAACCTCATGTGCACTTTGTAGTCGCCATGGAAAAACACAACAAATTCACGTAACATGTGTATCACAAATAATGACAAAATAAATCCTTTCCTATGAACCAAAGCTTTACATACGGAACCTATGTTATGTGTCCAGCGACTTGTGTGATATGCAATCAACAGTATGCTGGCCACGCCACTAGAAACAAAATTTCCACGAGATGGTCATCGTACCGCAGTAATTTGAACAAACCAGAAAATAAAGACGACAACGATCAATTAGCCATCTCACGGCACTATTCAGTGTTCTATGACATTATAAATAAACCACCTACACATAAAGCCCTCACTGTTACGTTTGTAGAACAACCCAGTGTTTACACTCTGGATGCCTGTGAAGATAATGATTGTAAAAACGTAACGCAAAGTTTATATTCAAAGCATGACTCTACCCATTTGTGAAAAAATTCTTGCACTCTTTTGCTTTGTTCTTTGACTTATTTTGATCTATTCCACCAACAGTGAGCCAGCAATGTTGTTAGATCCCTCCACAGCGTACAGCATCTAATTTTAAAGACGATCTCTAGAGTTCCAACTTTACGAATGCAATCGTTCCTGCGCATTTTACCAGCACTCGATTTGAGTCATAACCACGGACATCGGGAGTGTTTTTTCCAGGGATGCCAACAGTGGAGAAATTTAATTTTGCTAACTCGAAACAAAGAGAAAACCACTTCTCTACTAAAACGGCAAAAGCAAAATACAAAATTTCAAAATCCACCCCCTCCCGCTTCCAACGCCCTTGGTCATAAAGGGGTGCTTTCGTGTATAAGAGTCTGTTGCGTTGCTGAATAATTGGCGTCAGATGGTTTTCAAGCTCCATTCAAAGCAACTGAATGGGAACGATATATTTTTCAGTTTCTGATTGCCTTATATTATGATTTTTTTTCATTTTAGTCTTCAGTGTGTGTGCTTTCTGCTCTTGCCTTAGCCTTTTAACGTTTCACCCGTAAGTAATGCTTGCAGATCTTAGGATAGCGTTACGTGAAATCGATTTCCGATACAAAAAATTTGCTCGAGTGATTCGTTTGTTTCACTTTTGTGGAGACTAGTTGATTGAGAAGAGCAGCTAATATAAGATTTATAGCATATTCAACCTGGGGGGGAGGATTTTTCTTTCACCAGTTTGAGAAAAACTACGATTAGGGAAAAATAAAATTGTCAGTGTCACAAATCTCTGTTGCTCCTTTTAGTGTTCTAAGGCAGTCGAAATTAGTAGATTGGAATCGCCCATTAGCTCTGTGCATCTTTAATATTCTGCTTCAGTGTGGCTTCCGTGCGATCCCTTTCTCACCAGACCCTGTATTTGTTCTTGGGCAATTTTTGTCTTCATCTGATAAAACAGGAAAACGTTTAGCTAGACAACTTGTTATTTTTAATCCATTATTACAACAACCATATGGACAGTGTGAATTGGTGCACCAATAAGATTTTAATGGTTATGGCAATGTTCAGTCAATGACTTAGCACAAGGAACTAAGGGGAATGCCAGGGATCTGATGACAAGCTGCGAGTTGTCATCATTGCCGAAAGCACAAACTGAAATACAGTATCAACGTTTATCACCGATTCATATTATCCATGCGGTTGTACTTCACAAAATGGCACGTTCCTTGTTCTCTGAGTTGGATTTGTAAGGTGAGCTTCCCTAAAGATACCGGTCGAAGCAGGTTGCAGCTGCCCGAGCGCGCATCCTTGCTTCTCTTCTTTGGTCATCAAAAAAAAGTGTTCGAAAGCCCACAATTCATAGTAAGTTGCAGTGATCTCCGCTCCAAAAATTATCTGCATCCCAACAATGACAAGGAGACATTGCAACAGTTCTTCAGAGAATTGATTGCAGTTCTGAACTAGAGGAGTCAGAAGGCAATAGTACTCAACTACAGACAAAGCATTCTAGAAATGTTTGAAGTTGCAAACTTGAATCGGGAATCAAACGCATCAGATACTTTTCGAATCCTTCTGTGACGTCGAAGATTTTATGTACAGAGGTAGGAGCTTGATGTTCATTTGATTAAATTAAAGAGATTCCTTGTTTCCTCGTTAAAAATTAGGCTCAAACTATTTGATATAGTATCTTCCTACAAAACTGCAGACAGGTAAAGTAAACGTGAGCGCAGTCTCAGAGAAAAAAAACTAGCCTTTCAGATTTGATTTAGGAAAAGGAAAGAGAAAACAATGATTGCAATCTTGAATGTTTGATTTGAAAAAACACAAAACGTGATAAAGTAGGATTGAAAACGATGAAACCTGTGCCTTAAAATTGTGCCGGGCCACTCGTACAGAGACAAAAAAAACTTAAAATATTTTTTGATTTGATTTGTGATTATATCAAACTACTTAACTACCAATGGTAAAATCTAGCTTTAAGTTTAGTGAAAGCAAACGATTGTCTTCCTCAACCGAACTATCTTTCAAAAGCATTTGAAACCTTGCTCAAAACAATTTGCATGTATTTGTGAACCCCTGATCAAGCCCATCCAACATTTTAGTTGTTAAAGTCAGAAACTGGTGTTAGAATTTCTTCATTGTTTCCACTGCGGGATTAATGCCGCGTCGCCCTGAGCCACCTAAAGATAGAGTTGAACCGACGACCCTCAGCGTATCAGCAATAATAGACTTTCCCCGATCGGCCAGGCCAACTCTACCCTTGCTGTTCCGGAATTAAACGTTATATGTGGCGAATCACCACGCCACAGACGATGAGTGAATGCAGTTAAAGTTGGTACGATGCTTCAGTGTTTTGCTCCTCACTCAGTGTTGACTGTGTTCATCAACTAACACCTACTCTACGGTGCGCTATGACTGACCATTTCTGCGCCCTTGTGTTGTTCGATTACCCTTGTGATATGGACCATGCTTCTGACTCAACATAAGTATTATATTAAAAAATTTTCTTAAAACATAACAAACTTCTTGCTTTCACTTTTAAAGCATGGTTTCTTAACCTGGGGTGCTAGCACTCCCAGGGGGTGCTGAAATCAATTTTAAGCGGTGCTGGGGAAGGTCTCATATGCGGCGGTAAAAGGAAAACGTTTGTCTTTACTTTATCCTTATAGTAACCAGGTGTTAACCAATGGTAGGGGGTGGTGGACTGCTTAGGCGGGACCAAAAGGGTGCTGAGGTAGAAAAAGATTAAGAAACGCTGACTTAAAGGAACGTAACTCTTTACTTTGTATCGAAAACATAATGCCATGTTTATGTGACACTAGAATGTACACTGGAGAGGCGTCCATCATTTCGCGAATTGTGGCAATTAAATATTGTTTGTGGTTATTGCATCAGTTCTTTGTATGAACCATGTTCGTCGACAGAATTTGTTAGCAATCCGGATCTTAAAGTTTTGCTGAAGGTGTCGATCACTTTATTGCAACAGTTTCATAATGAGCAGCTGTTAAAAATTTTCTATGCATTCATACACTTTATTGTTGTCCGAGTTTGAAATTTCATATGGCCGCATCGTTGGAGAACACGGCAACTGATTAAACTCATTGAATTGATGAGAATAATGATACAGTAGAACTCGTCTAATTCGTCATCGCTTAATTCGTCACTTTTTCGTCGGTCCAGGCAGAATTCCTATCTCTTGTGTACATTGCTGTTCGTCTAATTCGCCATCGTCTAATTCGTCAATTTGCTTAATTCGTCACCTCTTTCTATCCCTTAGAAGCGTTTTGTTCGTCTAATTCGTCATTTGCAGTATTGCTTTTGATGTCTAAGCAGCTAGAACGTGTGGAAATTCAAACAAATTAAGGATCTTTATCTGAGAATTGTTGCACGTCACAATTTGTTTATCGAATTTATGCACGAGGTGCGAAGTGCGACCCGACTCCCCATTGAGAGAACGGCGAACGTGGGAAGTCTTTGCAGTTTGTTGAAGATTCAAAAGGTGCTAGATTGAATGAAGGAGTCCGGATAGAGTAGAAGAATTAATTGTTGCATTCAACCATAACGTCATAAACTTGTATTTTTCTGCAAATAAGAGCCCAATGTGTACGAGTTACTATGATAAAGCATACGAGCTTCTATGACAGAGTTTTCACCTGTTTGCATAATTCGTCACTTCGCCTAATTCGTCACTATTTTCTAATCCCCTTGAGGTCACGAATTAGGCAAATTCTACTTAAAAATAATTTGACAGGGCATATAAAAATATTTCCTTTTGATCTCTTATAAAATGTAACCTGAGGAACTTGCGGAGAAGGAAGATTAAGAATTCACAAATTTTCTGTGATTTGTCGCTGCATCCAGATCAGTTCATCATCAGAAATCCAAAACAATCTCAAGAAAAGCCCACATTAATTAGAGCTGCCGACAATGCACGCGTTGAACTTAATCGCAAAACTTACTCAAACAAGCCGACTTTTCTCCAAAGCTTCTCTGTCACGGACATTCTGAAAAAAAAATATTGGCTCGAAATAAAATCTTCAACTCCTGTCTAATACAGCATCGGTCACACTGCATGGACAATTCCACTCAGTTTGCTTGGATTGCGAAACAAAGCTGCAAGTACTTGTTACCCCTGGTCCTTAAAACAGCAGCTACAGTATTATGTTTTCGTCATCAACAAAAAATGTAAAGAATTTTTTAGAATCTCAATCAGGAAAAATCGAAAAGCAGTTCGTTCACACAGGAAAGCAGCAGGTTACACACAAGACAGTATCTGCAACAAATACATCAAGACAATGATTTCATAAAGACTGCTCTTTTCTTTCACCTTTAGCAATCTTTTAAGTTTACATTCTTGAAACAAAGCAGATCGCTTTCGTTTGTTTTCATTAAAAATAATTCAAAATTTTTTCAATTCAAATACAAGTAAACATCTACAAGTGCTTTCATTTTCATCTTTGCTGCCACTGACACCTTCCACGTTAATTTGGATTTGTTGCTACAAACGAAATATTAAGCTGCACTCAAAGCTCAAGGATCGCTTCTGCTCAAATTTAGATACGAATCCAGAATGAGTTCACTTCTTGCTTTGCATACGTTATTGACACGGACTGACCCCAACCAATGGTTTTAGATATTGCATTTCACCTTGGTCAAAAGTAGCAGAAAATCCTGTGTTTATTGTGTTCAAGTCACTGAGAAAATACACAGTTAGTTCAGTCCCCTCGATGGTTCCTGCAATACCCGTCTGGGAACCTTCGAATCTCTGCACTGGTTCCACTGGGTTGTTCGACACAATCTGAAGCAAAACACGCAATGTTTGCAACGCCAAACCTTATTTGAAGCACTTTCTGAAAAGTTACAAAATTTGAACTTTCTGCTTGTGTTCCAAACAGGGTTTCCAGAAGAAAATTTCAATAAAAATCCAAAAAGTGCTAAAAAAAGAAAAGCAAAAGCGATTATTTAAAGAACAGAAAAAAGCCAAACATTTCTGTGGCATTTATATGCCTTTGCCATAAGAAAAACAATTAAGTTACAAGAATATCACTATATTTTAATTTTGAAACACCATTGGTTAGGAATCTAACGGTAGCGCCAGGTGGTATAGCTTACGGACTATAGTGGTCATATGTAGCATTATATGTATGTTGCATACAATGCGACCTTTGGTAGACACTATTCTTAACGAAATAAAACGGAACCCAACAAAATNCAAGCAGATACGTGAAACAGAAACAGCGCATATAGCATGTAAGCACAAATACCAGCTTGGGAATGANATAAAGCTAGCACGACAAAAGTGCTATGGTCAGATACAAACACATTCTTCGTNATCTGTTCACAAAAGAAAACCCGGTTATGGGTCGGTACTGGACTGGGGCGAATACGTGACATCTGAAAATATTTTTTCAACATTCCTGCTAAAAACGGAAATCTCTACAACATTTAAATTGAAAGCAATAGTTCAGATCGAATTCTGAGAATGGCATCATGTAGTTTCAATTGCCCTCTCTGTTTCTTGTTTCAGTTTTTACGCCGGATACTCAACAAAACATTCTCTCGAGATCTACGTTGCTAGCCCAGGTGAACAGACATGTTAAGATCAAACGCTGCAAACTCTTTGAATGAAATTTGTTCCAGTACGCCAGTCCAAAACTGTTTTGTGACAGTAGGGCACAATTTTTTATTTCGAATCTAGCATTCTAAAAATCTTAATAACTTAATATAGCATTAATCACAAAAGTTTGCAAAAATGTTGTCGCAAAAAAATTGGAGTAGTAAATATCTTCACACAGAGACAACGTTTGCAGAGTAAAAAAGCAAAAAAAAGAAGAAATGAGTTTTTTTGTTTTTAAGGCAAACCAACCTAAGACAAGGTCAGAAAATTGACCAAAGGCCAAAGGAAATGTTTAAGGACAACCAACTTGAATAAGGCCAGATAGGCTATCTGAAGTTTGGCCTAAAAGTCAACCTGGCAATCTTGGTTATAAGTAGTTGAAACGTAGCTTAGGCAAAAAAATTCTCACAAGCGACGTGATTAAACCAAACTTCAATTAAATCGAAGTATTAAAGTATGCTTTATTATTTCAAGTAACTTGAGTTTGGACCTTTCTGCAAATTCAAATCATGCGCAAATATTAGCTCAGCCTCATTGCTTTTTACTCAGATTCTAACAGATGAAGCATTTTACTTACGTAAAGGGGATCCCTGTTAACTTGAGTTTCGAGTGTTGGGATACTGTAGGTGAATTTGCATCCAGTGGCACCAGTGAGTATCCACTTGCAAACGGTGTCTGTGGGATAATTTCCTGGATGATTAGGAGACTGAACAGTGAAAGGGAATGTAGATGAAGTCACAACTCCACAGGCTGTGGAAGACTCTGTCGCAGAAAAACAACAAAAATTTTGAAGCAGACAATACAACAATACAACATGCTACGACACAACATGTGTAGCAAAAAGAACAGCATTTTAAAACGATTTTGATAACAATAGATATTTTATCATTATTTCGTGCAAATATTCACTGCACAGCTATACTACAAAGCATAACTTCGTAAATTAGCAAACAATCTAAGCACTGTGCACAGTAATCATGATGTACGTACGTTTCAAAAAGTAGAACTGAATTAGTCCCGAATTCAGTGAAATACAATCAACGTACAACTGCGTGGTTGATGGGGGCGCAACAACCGGACCGGAAGTAGCGCTGAGGCTGCCAATAAGGGGATCACTCGTACTGGTGCCTGAGTAGACCTGGGAACGTTTGTTTACATAATGTAATTAGCACAAGTTAGGTTTCCTTTTCACATAATCTGAATTTGAACTTTGTGGAGTGACAGGCGACGTTAACACCAGTTCTAAATGATGATAATCAACATGTAAAACGTTACGAAATTTCAAATTTGTTTGCGATCCACGCAATGATAGGTGTGTTTTCGAACTGCACACACCAGACAGACACCTTCAAACATGAAAGCCACCAATGAAACCCTGGCGTTTCTATTGAAAAAGGGCATTCTGAACTCAAAGGTCTCATGTTATGGTAACATTTGCTGCAGGTTTTTCGAATCGAAAAAGTAATAACATGTGACATCGACGACTACAATCAGCAGTCGAATTGGAAATTCCTCCAAATATGTTTGCTGCACCAGACAAATAAAAATACATCTACTGTTTTTCCTTCTTCTCCAGACAATATCAGGTTTAGCACCCGCAACAATTTGACATGTGTTGAAGTTGAAGGTGTTGTTTTATGAAACTGCACGAAGTCATGCACATTGTCCTATGCATCTTATAAGAAACAGCACATCATTTAATTCTCGGTTATGAAAAGATATGAGCAAACGATAGTGTTTGCGATAAGCTTATGAGTTACAGTCTTGGCTACTTGTAAAAATGTTTTCGACAACCAACCAAGTTGAACGGTGATGCTTCTTCTCTTGTGCTCTGACTAACTAGATTTTTTGGTTTTTACATGTCGTCTCAAAAATATATTTTTTATTTTGTAATGGAACACTTTTGAAACAGATGTTTCCCGCCAGTTTATTTGCGAAAACATAAATTGTATTCCACGAACTGATAATCCAATGAAACGTGAAAACCTAGAGCATTCACATATAAATAGCACTATACCTTGCAGTGATCACCACCCAAAAAAATGTCCGATTCTTTTACCCAACCATAAACTGTGCTCGTTGTGGTCAAAAGACGGGTAAGTTTTTCACAGAAATCTGGAATCACTGGGCGAATTCCAGACCGTGAGTCGATTGGTGATCCAGCACACACTGAACAATGCAAATATGATTGATCACGTTGGTTCAATCTCATCAATTCAATATGCGCTCCTTAGAATTTACATGGATAACGGTGATTTTGCATACGCTCCATCATCGCCTACTATCAACAGAATAGGATCGTGTGACTTTGAATCTTATCACTGCCTTGTTTAAAGTATACTTTAGTTTTTCTGTCATCAGTGAAATACTCGCCAAACCCAACGGCGATATTATTTGATGTTAGTTTCTGGACTAGCTTTCCCTTCCACACACTGCGTAAATAATTTTTTTTCATCAGTGGAACTATCTACTGTTGCTTCGGTTTGCAAATAGCATTCAGAGGGTGGTAGTTAAATGGCATTTTATTCTGCGTAGAAATAGAGTTTGACCTGTTTCCATTGACTTTTTAGTTACTGTTATTCCGTATGTACTTTAGAGGTTCATATGATCACCACATTGTATTGTCCAGTCTATCCGCTCATCAAATTAATCAAACGCTGCTTCCTAAAATGATGATTAAATAAACCTTATATTACAGAGGTTTTGTGTTGAAAGTGATCCTCTGTTTCGTAGATTCTACAATAGCATCTGACTAAACATTAGGAACAATTAAACCAATAACTTGTTTGAAATATTTATTTATGTTGCAACGGTCAGGATTTTGCTCCTTGGTGTGTCATGAAACAGCGTTCTTGAATTTGCTTCGAAAGCGTTTTCATTTTGCGTTTTCATCTGTAATTTAATTATCAGGAATATTTGAAAACAACAAATCCCAAAACTTGAAAGTAAAGGTGCTGTACAAGCTGTTTGTTATTAAGGTATTTAGCAAAATTTGTGCAGAGGTCTTGCTTGTCAGGAGAGGACGAATAAATTATGCACAATATCATATCGTATCAATCATGTTTGCAATTAAATTTTAGAAAAGCGACATCCTCTCTAACATTGGCTCTTAGCGTTTTTCTTACCTTGAACTGGATGATAACATAGTGACCCACAAAGATTTGCTAATAACAGGATGCCGATAACGTGTTAGTCTGTAGTGCAATATACATATTCCACATGAATAATGTTGTGTGTGAAGTTTATTTCTTACATTTTACAGAGTCAACTTTCCGTGACGTGTTCCAGCTTGTGGGTCATTACCTATGGGTTAACCATCATATTGATCTACAGCATAATTTAGTATAATTTAATTTTAAGGTGAAAAACACTGGCTGAAATTTAACATACAAGTGCGAACTTGTCTTTTTGATAATCTGGCATTCTTACGTCGATGGAAGACTTCAGTGCAGTCAATCAACAACAAATGACGTCTTTTAAGACAATGAGTTTATTCCCTAAAATCCTGGTTAATTTCACTATTGACATACCATTAACCCAATGCCATTATAGTGGAAATGACTCGTTTTATGGTTTTAAGAGAACTAAGTTTTGAAAAATAAAAATAAAATACCAATTGCGTGTGAAAAACAAGAATTTCACATTCAACGGCCAATTTTACAATTTAATACTATAGATGGTGTTGCTATAAAGCCAATCATTTTATCAACGATGTCTGACGTTTCCATGAACCATGTCATCAACAAAACGGTCAAATCTTCCCAACCTTCCCAACGTGGAAACAAACTCAACTTGCTTTCATGATATGCAACCAGCACGTTTTTTTCCGAACTGTAGTTGTTTCCTGGCTTTATGCATGACACGCATAGCAATATGTGTTCTGTTAGGAAGCTTGCGATCAANAGTTGGATTGTCTTTCNTGATGTTTNGATCGACAGAAATCGAGAGGTTGCGTCACTCGTATCAGAGAAGCCTTCATAAACTGGTCTCTACCACGGCAATCTCGTTTTGCTTTTAATACTGGCAGCTCGACTTGAATTTACTTAAGTATTTTTGCATCCTGCCTATTGAATAGACAACCCTCACTAAATAATGCACTAGAGTTTTGAAACAATAAGAAAGCATGCTGTTGGACAACAATTTGCCTTTCTCAAAGCTTGTTATAACGATGTTTGTACCACCGATGATCGAAGTACAAAACCAAACACGAAAAGACGTTTTCAAGATCTAACAGTCGCAACCTAGAACAAATAGTTTTCAAACATGCATTTTTAGGCTCACCTTTCACCATCTGCAGTCTGAATTCAAAGCAATCTCCGTAATTTCGAAATTCATAATTTTGTTCAGAGATTTGTCCATAACACTTTAAAACTACAAGGTAACGTTTCGCTCAGGGCATCTCAAAGCGCTTTGAAACGCTGCAACATCGTTTACAAGCTGACGCTTCCATAGTGCCCCGTATAATTGTTAGACTCAGCGAAATCTACTTACCAGATTTAAAAGCCACAAAATACCAAAACCTGAGTTGCATGCTTGCACAGCAAGCAACAGTATCCTGAACCAGGGGGCGGATCCAGATGGAGCGATCGTGGCGATCGCCCCCCTAAAACCTACGAGAGTAACTTTATCCACCATGATATTTTACAATTCAAAAAACAGCATTCACGATATGAGGCCATTTTGTCATCGATTGTTTTGTCACAGCAGTGTTATAAAGTATACTTCATCCCTTTTACAGTAGCGAAGCCGTTACCAGACTTGACTACCAAATATTACTGAAATCCCCCCCCCTCGTACCTTTACTGACTGGATCCGCCTTTGCCCTGAGCAGGTGGTAAAGGTTAGTGAAGGGAGAGTTTTGTCACTTCCAGCGATTAGAAATGCTTGATATTATTTGAATTCCTCTGGAACAAGGAAAACTCGTTACAGGTTGACTCGAGATCTACTTAATTACTGATATCTATTGCTTGACTCATGCACAATTGATTTCTCCTGCAAATTAATAGCTTACAATGATGATTGATAGGTGATGTTGCTTTCCTTTTCTGCGCATGACCACAGCCTGTTTGCTTTGTGACGCAATTCCTTCAGGTTCATTCACTCCATTATTGCGCATGGTGAAAACAGTTGTATGTGCAAATGACCACATATCGTCATCTTTTGTTGTTGTTCCCTATGCGATTTTTCAAGACGTGCAGCTGCGTTGCTAAATGTTTTCGTTTGCCGTTTTCATTTTCTGGAATATTTTAGCAAAAATTGATATTTTGTAACTCTTGTGGTAACCTCTTCACTTGTAATTTTCCCAAGAAATGCACAATCCGCAAACGTAAACCTTTTAAAATTTGTATAACATAAACTGCACATAAGTGGTTGAATACTTGTGTCTTTATCAGTTTAAAGCATTCATCAAGAAATCAACTGTAGCAAAAAATGTGGTTAATCTCCTGTGCAACGTAATAGACATTAGGCATGACAAAACAAATACGATATCCAAAATCTAAATTAGACGCAAGAAAACTTCCATAATTGTTTTCAAAACAGACGTGCGCTGAGGTAAGCAAAGTGAAACGTCCACTTCCGTTGGCACCACCTGACATGTAAGAAAAAGTTCCGACATCATGAAATGTTTCAATCACTCACCTTCACATCTCTTTCCGCTAGCAAAAGCAGCCTGGCAAGTGCACGAAAAATCGTTAACTTGATCCTGGCACGCACTTGGACCAACACATGGGTTTGAGTCGCATTCATTAATTTCTGAAAAAAACTCAAAGCTAAATAGAAATTGGGATCAAAGATGACATCTGCAAAATCAGAGATTTCGATGATAGACTTTATAAAAAAGTTTCAGGAAAAACTAATTGGAAAAGAGGAAAAACTCTTAAGCTTCAAAGTTTTTCAACGTTTTCATTCGAAACAGCTCAACAGTTTCAACAAAAAAATAAGTATGAAATCATCTGTCTTGATATTCATTCAAACATGTCAAGGAACAGGTCCCTACGAGCAGTAGCTGCAATACACAGTCTGTCCTACACAAACGTACTTGCAGCAACAGGGCCGGCCCTGGCAGATGCGGGGCCCAATGCAAGACCTCAGTGCGGGGCCCCTCTGAGCAGTGATTTTATGACGCCATCGTGTTCAGTCAACCGTGTTACGATCGTAGTAGAGCGCAGATATACAGTGCAGCATTAACACGAGAACTGAGGGCCTTTGCTAACGTTCGAGAGGAAATTTCCTCGTTCTGACGAGAGCGTTCTTTGTTAACAATGAAATTCATGTGGCGTTTCTACTGAATTATCGAACGCAAGGTGCATCTGGCAAAATGAACAATCTACCCAAACACCATGGCGCGGGGACCAATGCAGCTGCATCGGTTGCATCGGCTTAAAGCCGGCCCTGTGCAGCAATGCCTGCTACTTTTGGAACACTTCAGAGGTGGAGCTAACGCGAATGTAACTGGGAATGATCACACACGTAAAATAAGCCAGAACGTTCGAAACGTAACATAATCGGGCGTCACGGGGGGGTTAACAAGAGCCGCGTTCGGGCTTCAAACAAAAGGCCCGGTTCAAAAACTACACGGCAGTGTTTCTCACAAGACACCCACATGTGGGGTAAAACTGTTCACCCACTGCGCACGTGGGTGTTCGAATATGGGACAGCGCAGAATGTTTCTGTCACTGTATGTCCTTTGGTCGTCACCCACGTACAAAGAACATGATCTGTTAGAAAGATCCAAAAATATTGCCAAGATCAAGGGTCAGGGTGGGCAAAGTGCGTCGTTTCCGAGGAATTTGTGCAGCCGTCCAACCATTTGGTCCCTTACAAAAGTATTTGTTTTGATTGTTAGCTTTCACCAATTTTTTCACAACGAATATTCGGGTCAAGTGAATGATCGTCCGCCCCAGCGAATGCGTCCGAACACAAACATCATACCGCCACCGAAGGATGAATGTGAAGAACCAACGTCTCACACCAAAGAATAATCCCGAGACTCCTTGGCTAACTTAAAGCAGAACTGGAGATAAACACACTGCTAAACCGATAACAAACGTCCGTAATCGCGACCGCCATTTTGTCTGCAACACACGCCGTTCCTATGGTGATAACGTAGAAAATGAATTCACCAATATCCAATACGGCATTCGACCGGAAAAATGACTAAGCGTCTAAGATTTAATCCTGTGTAGCTGGACCTGTTGTCGAAAACATTCCTACAATAGTTACTGCAAAACTGCTGTGGTTGTTCTTTTACAGCAGTGGTGATATCTGCAAGGTTTCATTTCATTGTAAAACTTTATCAAAAAGGCAGAGGGGTGTCACTGTATCATTTCAACGCATATCGAAATTCCACTGTAAATGCAGTGATAGTTGCATTGTCACTGTGATACAGTAATTGCATTGTCACTGCGATAGTTGGATTGAACGCAGTGATAATAACATTCTACCTTTCGCACAAATCCTACTTCAAGCAAACTCTTCTAAAGACAAAAATATAAGGAACCCTTCTGAGTTTCACAGTTAAATGTGAGACATTCAGGATATTTTTTATGACCTAAAGTGCGATAAGATTTTTGAGTAAAA
>JGI24159J19872_10005249_pt1 | contig 16713 bp, 15 predicted proteins | sample Ectturendosymbi4_FD_19872 | JGI IMG/M metagenome (IMG submission 19872) | reverse complement strand
ATTGTACTGTGATGCTTTATCTCGTCTACAATGCAAAAATATTTAACAAACACTAAATAGTTATCATGGGTTCTCACTACCGTCAATACACAGCCTTAGTTGCTGCAGTAACACTAACTGAGCGCTTGCTGCGATGCTTTATCTCGTCTACAATGCAAAAATATTTAAACAGTTACCATGGGTTCTCACTACCGTCAATACACAGCCTTAGTTACTGCAGTAACACTAACAGAGCGCTTGCGAAATAAATGATCTGGATTCTCGATCATCCACACACCGGAAATGCATGCAAAATTTCTGATCTGGAAAATCGGTCAGCGCATGCGCAGATGGCCTGAAGTCAGAAATTTCGCTTGACACCGGGCCAAACAAACTGTTTCACTGCCAAAAAAAAAAGTTGCAGTGCTTCCAAATGATAAAAAATATTTGAATACAAACGTGGCAAATGAAAGACTCTGGGCATCCAAGAGTCGCGACCAATATTCCATTTCAGTGCCATTTTAACCATACATTTTAAACGTCACATATTTGTCACTTGTGTCCATAAAGGGTTAGGGAGTCAGTGCAGGAACGTCGCTAGAAAGTGGTCAATAGGGGTCTTTGCGTTTGTGCGGGGGAACTTTACGTTCGTGCAAATTTGACAAGAATTCCACTAATCTATAGTATTTCGTATTTTAATTTGGGGGCTTGGAGCTTTGCTTGGGGGGTCATAGCCCCCGTGGCGACGAGACAGAGTCAGTGTCTTCGCGCAAAGTGGCTACTGGACTTCGATTGAACGTGTGCTGGTTTACATCAGAAGCGTTTAAATGTAAAAAGCGCAACCAATCATAATGGCGGGCATGACTTTTTGCTCAACTGCAATATTTGCTGCAGAAAGTATATCTTGCACTTTCAGCATCGAGATTTTCACAAGCGTTTCTGCACGAAAATTTTACGAGCAAAGGTGGCATTGATCCAGAGTATGAAGCTGATAAGCACGTAGGTACAAGTTTTGTATTGTATTATGAAGTTCAGCCGTGGCATAATTTCTCCAGCATTTGAACTGTACACAACGTTTCATTGATTGCGTACCAGATTGCTTTAATCAGGTCCGGCCAAAAGCTGAACTGGGTTAAGTTCCTAAGCAGTTTCCTGGATTTGCACTAACGCATTTCTTTGGGTTACACATCAAATGCATGATAAACCTGAAAAATGTTGGTGTTACTTTAGGAATAGGGAGGGGCAATTGATCCCCTGGATTAGACATTAGAGCTGCCTCTGAATCCTGGCAGAAGATAAATCTATAACTCCGGCTGGAGTCCACTCCGAACTCCTGTTCCGTTACCATTTCTGCTTTACACCAGTGATATCACGGAGTAGGAGTGCCTGCCGTAGTCTGCATTTTAAGCTTGAGTCCAACTTTCAAGTTCTACGCCTAACCGGAGCAGGAGTCAATGCTTACGGTTTGTCCAGGAGCCAAACAACATTTAAAAAATGACTACAGTTTTTAAATTTCTTTTGTGATGCCTGTTGTGCTCAAACAGAATGAAATGATTGAAACGTGTTTCCTGACCAACGTCAGCATTGTCATATGCCACTCAGAGGTGATCGTGGAGCCTGAAATTTTTGCTGGAGCAGGAATTTTGAATAAAAACATTTTGCTCTCGCCGGCGCCAGGAGTCTTTATAAATGTCATTGCTGAAGTACAAACATTGCTGAATTTTGGCTGCTTGGATGGATGCGGGATTCACAAATTTGAAAAAATTTTGGACCCGGATTCACGAATTCTGGAACAGGAGCGGAGTCGGAAAGTGTGACTCCGGCATCTGACTCTTGCTACTGCACCACCAATGATGGAGGCATAATTTACACGCCTGCTTACCACAGCAAACCCAACCTTGACGTCACCGCATGTTGCAGCAGGTTTTCCGAGACGATTGAAATGCCAATGCAGTTCCGTTCAAAATTTGGACCAATTCCATGACTTCAGTTTAATTGCGACTTTAAAAAATCACATTACAATTGCACAACAAAAAGTCGCAAATAACAGTCACATGAAAATTGGTGTAATTAATTGTATTTAACCCAATTACAAATCGTGGTTGATTTATCACTGGTCACAAGCCATTGATCTGAGCAGAGGTACCAGAAGAAGCAAAATGCTTGCAAGACAAATGTGTAAATGACTTAATTGGCGCTTGATCTTCATCAACCGTCTTGAATTTATCTGATGTTTACTTTGTAAGATTTACGTAATGTAGACGTACACTGAGGGAATCTCTTCCAATGTCGCTACGGTAAAAAACTTTGAATTTCGTTTGGCAGTTGTGGCAGAACCAAAAACTGGTCAAAGATTTTTTAAAAATCATATAAACACGGTTCCTACGCAACTTTGGAAATAAATTTTCAGGGTTTTTCAAGACCGTTTCCAGACCTAACATTTCCATATGACCTATCCAGATCACACGCACGCACTGTAATATTGAACACGATGTAAGTAAACTTATATGAATGATCTCGAACAAAATATTATGAAAATGTATGTCTAAAGATCAAGTCTGGAAAGTTCTTTTCTGTTTCCATATAACAGGCCAAAAAATGTATTCCAGACCGAAAAATGACAAAGTATTTTTGATCATTCATTTTCAAAGTAGTATAATTTACTGTAGTTCACTTAGGCTTAGCTGCATGGGAAGTGTTTCACTGGCGTTGTTTATTCGTTTGTTTGAGCTCTGAAGCTGTTGAAAGCAACATGCAGTTGTAATCCAATTCTGTATCTGTCCGAACAATAATAGGAAAAAAACGAAACACAGCCTCGCATAAGATAACCAGCACGATCATGAAAGTGTCTTGTCGCGGGACACGTCGCTTTAGCAGCAAATAGTGCGCATCAACCAGCGCTACTGCACCCAAAAAATCCTTGACCCAAAACTACTCACAGGCACGATATTTCTTACCGCTGCAACATCAGGACAACCCATGCACGTCAAGAAGCAACAGGATCTCAATCCCATCAATTCTCGATACCCTGCCAGGCCCGTAGCCATGGGGGGCATTCGTGGGCATTAACGCCCCAATATTTTTGTGCCCAAAAAATTTTGTTTGAACTTATCATTAAAACAAAAATAATGCCCTCCTCAACATGTATTTAGCCCCTCCAAACCTTAAAACCTGGCTACGGGCCTGTACCCTGCGATGAACCAGTGGGGGTGGTGGGTATCAGCGCACCAGTGGTAGTTGGTAGCAACGCACCAATGGTAGTTGTGGGTATCAGCGCACCAGTTCCTGGCGTTTCACTTTTTGGGGAGAAGTGGCGATGAGTTCGACAAAACCTCTGCAGTTCTTTTGCTCGTTCTTTACAACATCTCTTGCACGAAAGAAAAACACATTTGCTGCTGGCCGGATTGCCACATTTCACGCACAGGTCGTACACGGGTTTGCTGGCATGTTTCTTGGCAATGAAGGCTGCCAGGCGGGCCGCTTTTTCAGACGCGTCCAAATCATCGATCTTTAACTCCGGAGGATTTTTCGAGCGCTTCAAAAGCTTCTTCAGTCGCTTTTTCGAGACGTGATTGCTGAGTCCCTGCTCGGCTTCGCGCTTAGCAGGTTGGGGAACTGGCTTTGGAGGGGGCCTAACGTACGGTTGGCACAACCAGTGCGGCGACGGCAGCTTTTCGTCGGTCGGCTCCGCGCCGCTCCTGCACTGCGTCGTGCAAGTTTCGCGAAGGACGTCGAGCGCTTTTCTCATGCCGCGCATTTCCTTCGAGGCGGCCAGCGCGTCGCGAGCGTTGTGGTGAACTTGCAGGGCGTGGTGGCAAAGCTTGAACAGGTGACCACGCGAGTAGGACATCGGGCAAGGGTAGCGTTCGACGAAGTCCAAGTACTCGGAGGCGATTTCCCAAACAACGGGCGCGCCGCCCGCGAAAATCGCCGGATTGTGGAGATTGCCTTCGGCGGTCATAACGCCGTCCACGCCCAACTGCGAAATGCACCTATAGGAAAAGTAACCATCCTGGTGTACGGCAGTTTTTCCATCTGCGATCTTAAACCACGAAAATGTAGCGCAACTTTTTTAAGTCATACGAACGAGGGTAGAAAGTCCGTTTTTTTTAATTTGAAAGGCAACAAAACTGAGTCGAAGAATTTGAAATGAGCTACCGGTCGGTTAAATCGCATTGACCTGCAACCAAACTTACGACAACGATGGCGCAACAGGGGAGAACTGGTGGAGTGAAAAAATAAAGCATAAAGCAGAGCGAACAGACGCTGGACATTTCACACACGTTGAAACGGAAAAAAAAACACGAAACGAAAATCGATTTGCGTCAACTACGTCATGTTAAAACGGACACAAGAACGATTTACTAAAATCTTGTTATTTCTAGCAATTTATAGGACCAAACTCCAAATTTTTCGATATTCCGGTATCTACTGCTCCTACGCCTTAACAGGGTCAACAGTCGGTCAAAAGCGCACGCTGCAGTCACATTGAAGAACGTACTACGTTTTACTTCAATGCTCAAAAAATTGGCCGTGAACGTCTCACAAAGACTCTGCCCTGAATTTTTGAAACTAATCACAAAATACGTGCGTTGAAACACACGCCCACCATAAGTCATGTATTCCAAACATATAGCATTATACTGGATGCAGCTTATGGAAAAATGGAATTTCAGGAGATTTTTCCGGAAGCAATCATCATGTTAGTCGTAGAATCTTCGGAGTCAACATTTTGCACAGAACATTGTTGACTCATGATTGTATTGTTGAAAAACAAGTTTGAATTTCATCTGATGTACAGTATCTGAACTTGTTTTTGAAGGTACAGAAAATACAATCTGATAACATAAAGCGTAACTAGTGGATTCGAGCTGTTTACCTCTCTATGTCTTCCTTGTATTGTATATTTCCATTGGCAAAAACCGGAATGCTTACAGCGTCCTTAATAGCTTTTATATGTTTCCAGCTTGCGATTCCTGTGAAGGGACCTTTCATTTCCTTAGTTCTTCCATGGACTGTGAGAAGCTGACATCCAGCTCTATAGCGAACTAAAAGTTAGTGTTGGTCCATGAACGTGCGGCATGTTTGTCATTTATTTACACAATATTTGCAGAAACAAGCGGCTTGCGTGCAATCTCTACGAAAACAAGCAACTGTTTTAACTGTTGTTTTTTTAACACGTACGGCTGTGGATGTTTGTCCTACTGTGCGTCGCCTCAAGAGAGTTTATTTCAGTTTTAAGTACAAGTTGGTGGCCCATTTCTGGTAAGACAAAAATCCAAAACAAGAATGCAAAGTGACTTTGATCAGCAATGCCACTGAGCCAGTGCTTAACGATTCCACACTATTACTGAAACCGTGAATGTTGGTTTTTACTAGCCGGTGCAGTTTTACCTCTCAAGCATTTTCGCATAGTTGACCGTTTTCTCGACATCGCTAAAGATCCTTATTTTGCATGTAATCGGAACAGAGAGTCGCTCATGACACGCTTTCACGATATTCTCCACCAATTCCCATTTCTCTCCTAGAAACGCTCCATAGTTTCCACGCCTAGCAATTGCCTGAAAATTCAATCACTTGGATAAAAATCATCGACTTGACTGTATTAGTCCAAACACACCGACTTTCTAAGAATTTTCAGAGGGAAGTTTTGGTTTGGGTGTTGTAAATAGACTAGAACTAGCAGATGGAATATACGCACATGCTTGTTGCAGTTAAGTGCTTGAAGACTGTTAACACAGCTTTCTACACATATTCATCAACTGTTTTTTTCGGCCATAGAGTGAAATCTTTTTGAAATGACTGAAAAACATTAAGTTATTTCAGTCAGAATCTCTGCAAATATAGGCTAATGAACACTGTTACAGCGAGTTTGAATACAACTGCGAGACAAATGACCAAAATGTTTCAGCGAAAAAAAGCCCAGTTCGTCAGAAGCAGACGTTTAATCCTGGCTGCTACCTAGATTTTGCGAAGAAAAGCTACATCCTGGATTAAAATCCTTGTTCTAATGCATACATATGTATACTCTTCTTATTTCACATCAAAATGACTGGTAACTCTCTGTTTCGAAACATGGCACATAAGCCGTGGTCATAGCACAAGGTAGCAAAAATAATTAGACACGTTTGGTCTGAAAGGGAGTTTTGGACAGGAAGCCTCAGGCCATTTTGATGATTGCTTCACATTCTCAAACATAAACATGCAGGTAAACTATGATGAAAGTTTAGAAGAAAAATATGGCGTTGAAATAGAAAACAGGGCAATTGCTCCACTTCATTTAGACACGAAACTATTTCAAGTATAATTTCAAATGATAGTGGCTTCTGGTTGCATCTGTCCAGAACTGGATGGCAACACGACAACTAAAATGCCCTCTCTAAAATTATTGAAACCCAAACTGACTTACATATTTTGCACACAACACACATGAGTGACTTTCTTTGAGCCAACAGTTTGATACATTTTGCACTCAGTATCTCCTCCACTTTGAGGACTAGTTTTACACCCTCTTTTGCAAAATTCAAAACTTTTGTTTTATATTCAGCTCAGTCCCCTGTCAACCTAAAAGGCTTTTTTTCAATCTGCCATTTTTGATGTAGATCTCCCGCAACACAATGGATAAAATTTGATTATTACTCAGCTGCTTGTGATTAATAAAAAATGGGTTAAAAGTAGATGAAATTAACCTACCATAAAGTTCTGCAAGCAAGCAACCTTTCAAGCTGAATTTCTCCAAAAAACATCAAGATTTTTAAAGTTGATTTGGATAGAATAACAGATTTAAAATCATTCAAAATATTTCCTGCATGTTTTTCCATCAAGCTATCTAAAATATAAACATACAGAAATTCGAGCTGGTTTTGGAATATTTAACACCAGGATGACAAAACTTCTTGTAGTTGACTTTCAATGAAATGACAAAGTGCTGCTGTAACAAGTGTGCATGACCGCATGCCACTTCACAGTTGTTAGTTTACTGTAAAGTACTGCTTTTACATCAAATACGTTATATGACAGAAGACTACAGTAACCACATGGAGTTTATTATGAGCTTAGTGCAAAGCTGAAAGCTTTTCTGAAATGTGTATGCTCAAGAAACTAAACATTTGGCAAAAAACAAGCTTTTATTTACAATCTCAAATCAAAAGCAATGTGTAGCTTAATGGAATAAGAAATTCATACTTTGTATGTCATATATGACATTTTGCTTGTAGTTTTTCCGTGGCTAAGATTGCAACCCATTAACAAAGCCGCACTGATACTTCTATTTTGGATAACCAACAACACTCTAGAGCTGTAACCTGATGACAATAACTTCACAAATAAGTGCAGGAGAGTGACCCCACAGTACGGGTCTATCAACTGAAAACACCAAACATACAACACAGGTTGAAAAAAAACAAATTAATGTGATCAATTTGAAACAATTGTATAATAATGTTAGTGCCACACAATTATGACATACTAATACAAAAATACATTTTATTTCTTGATCCAGCTCATATCATGTACCTGAGGACATCCTAGATTCAAGTCAACAGCATCACAATGGCTTTGAGCCATTAATGCTGATTCAACTATTGCTTCTGGATCATTTCCACAAAACTGAACTATAAGAGGTCGATCTCCATCACATGATGCCAATCCTTCTTTCCTGGAAAGCAAATAATCTTGCTAAATGCTGTAAAATCAGCTGTATAAAGCAACAACATGCATAACAACACATTGAACCTAGGGTGATATCAGGGATATCCGGAGTTTCTAGATATCCCTGGGTGATATAAATGAAGCTGGCCAATGCTGCCACTCACGTGAACCTGAAACTTTTGCCATAAAACTAGCTTAAAATGTGAAAATCGTTTCAACTGTACATAACATTTCTGCATTTTTGTTCATTATATTTACTGTAAAGTTTGGTTAAGATGCACCACAGCATTAAAACTTTTTGCTGTAGCTAAGCCATGTACAAACTAGTTTTCCAAGGTGTTATATAATCTTTCTGAGTGAATGCAGCAAGAAAAACATCACACAAAAACATCTTCAGTGAAAAATTTAGCAATGAACAATTTTGAAGTTAAATTTCCTTGAATCGTTTTCAGTAAGTCTACAGGAATAAACAGTATTGAGCATTGTTTGCATGACTAACAGTTCAAATCATGTCAACCAATCCAATTTTGTATTCAAAGAGGTGCTTTGGCCCACTAACCCAGCATACCCAATAGCGTTAAAAATAATTGCTGATGCCCAACTGTCTCTCACACACAGCCCAGAAACCCATGATACACGTGGTGAAAGGGTTTTGACATGCTGGTGAAAATTATGTCTGCTAAGTCCTGTGGAGGTTAATTTTTGTTGACTTCTGCTGCACAAAATTCAAGCCTGCCTCACACAGGCTCCAAGAATTTGAGAAATCTTGTCTGCTCCCACCTCGCACACTCTCCCGAATTGTGCCTGCCACACACCATATTTTTTCAATTCCAAACCTGCACCTGCCACTGTGCACCTGAAAACCACTATAAACTCATGCAAAGTATTTCATTGCTAGTGGCAATTTCTTTAGAAGCTCATAACACTTGGTGTCACAGCCTTATTTTGCCTAAGTTACACTTGTTGCCAAGCATTTTTGGGCAAGTTGGCATTTTTTATCTAGTAAATCAACTACTGTGTAGATGTACTTCAAAGAAGTGGAAGGATGCAATTAGTATCTTTAATCAACACTTTAGTTGCCACTGGATTAGGCAGTTTGGCATATTTTTTCCCTTACTGAAAATAACAGTTCCTAAGAGGTGATAATGCATTTGAAAAACGCACAATTAGATGATTAAAATCATTGTGTTATTGTCACAAAACAACTTCCGTTGGTATGGATGCCCAAAGTGGCCTACAGTGTGCCTAGGTACACAAAGCCACTTTAATGGTTTTACCCATAACTCCCCAGCCAATAGTGTTGGAGAGTTAACCCTTAAACACCTAGGTCAGTGGTTGCCAACCGTTTTAGTGTCATGGACCCATTTGACGATTTGGCTGAAAGCTGTACCCCTTAATAAAACTGGTTAAAACCCTGCTCAGGGACACGTGGTTTAATCGGCTGAAAGCAGTTTTTAACTTAATTTTACAATTGCTTAGAATTAATGTTTCCAGAGTATTATTCTGAGTAGCTGCAATTTTATGTGCTCTGTCGAGCAGATATATCAAAATCTGCATACCTTTAGTATTTCTCAAGTTAGGGGAGGTAATACCTAATCTGGCCATGCTTTCTTCTCATGTAACAAAAGGACTTGCGCAACTCGGCCTTGGGTAACTGTCATGCAACAAAAGGAATATGTGCCTATCTTGGCCCATGGATACCCATCAATTAACAAAAGGATATATAACCAATTTAGGTATGGGTACATCACATGTAACAATTGCACATGTAATAGCACTAGTATACTGTAACATTTTAATTTGTTTGAGCTAAACCAGCGCCCTTNAACCAATGTGCATGGTGCACCCTAGGGTGCACCACTACGAAAGGGTTCACAAGGGTGGATCACAAACTTTTAAATCTAAAGTCATTAAATATTATTTCCAGTTTTTTTTAAGGAAAATGTTAGGTACCTGGTATGAATCTGTAGGGACCCGATTTTTTCTGATTCTAGGGACCCGATGATAATTTTCTCTGATTCTAGGGACTCAATTTGAAATTCTAGGGACCCAAATCGGGTCCCTAAAACGCCTTAAAGAACCCTGATTATTTCCTTGATTTTGTTGTGTGTTTTATGAAATATTGTGGTGCAATAATCTCTTTATAGGATGATTTTCACATCGCTTTTCACCTCGGTTTGCCATTTAAGTAAATAGGGTGCATGAATTCGTCAAAACATCTTCAAAGGGTGCACCATATCAAAAAAGGTTGAAGAGCACTGAGCTAAATCATATGGGCATTTTGGCATTAAGGACCTTATGTGGCTAAAAAGTGCAAAAGTATTCTTGAATATAACATATTTTCATGAATCAACTTAACTTACTTCTGTTGCATATGGAACTTGAAGCTGGAGCAGAGCATGATTTTGATCTTCAACCGACCACCAATATTTATTTATTTTTCCTGCCTCTTCGGGGTCTTTACTATGAGTACCTCACATTTTTTTGAGAAAAATACTTTTCTTTTTCACAAAATAAAAAATTTTAAAATCCAACAAGTTTGATTTTCAGGTAAGATGAGTTTGTGAAAANTTGTTGAGTTGTTGAAAAACTTGCCTGTGCTCCCTGAAATGTTTCAGTAAGCCTCNGTGATGGTGGGAATAGTGCCNGCGCTACCATAAGGCAAACTAGGTGGCTGCCTAGGGTGCTGGGCCAAAGGAGTNGCCAAAAAGGATAAAAAATATAACCNCGTGGTTCAGAAAGTGATGAACGNAAACCAAGGAAAGATAATGAATGTGATGAAAGTGAATGAAACTCACGTTCATGCAGTTTATGAGAAGATAAAGATACGGCACTATTTCAGGTTTGCTGCAAAAAGGGTTAATATTTTTCCTATTGATTTCAATTTCACATATACTAGGTACGTTATGTCGGAATTTGGTATAAATTTCATTCATGTAACAAACTTTTCTAAGGTAGCCACAGGGGGCATTTGGGGGCAATATCCTCTCAAATTCGGTTGTGGCCAAAAAAACTTGTTTTAAACATGTAATAAACACAAAAATTATGCCCCCTAAAAATGTATTTTGCTCCCCAAAGTCTAAACCTGGCTACAGGTCTGTGTAGATTAGGGATCTTTGTATAGGAGGGGTGGTCACTGCAATGGATCTTGCCTAAGGTGCTCACAAGTCTATCAATGGCTTGCTGTCAAGACTAGCAAAGCATGCACTGCAGGCCATACTTTATCTAGCTCAATGAAAATTTTTATGGTTACCATCTCTGTTCTTATCATATCTTGATTTTTCCTAGCTGCACTGTTTTTACCTGAGTAAGTTTATGTCAAACCCTTCACTTTAATCATGTTTCAGCTATTCAGTGTAGTCAGATTAGGAAGCACTGCAAAAACGCCAGCATTTTTAGAGTTAGTAACCGAGCTAAAGGGTCTGCAAATACTTTTTGGCACGACCCTAGAAAACTGTTCTAAATTCTTGTGACCCAAATATCTTGTGAGCATGTAATTTTTTGGAAAATACATTTTTAAGACCACAGTAGTGACTTTCTTGCACAAAATTTTATGGAACTTAGCACATAAAACAGTGAATGATTGCATTTTGTCTGCCTAATAGGAATGCCAAATTTAAAATTAAATTATTTTGCAACCCAGAGTCACAGGCATAGCCAGGTGGCTATGCCCCCCAAATTTTTAGCATATCTAATCATTTTGAACTTTGATCAGTGGTGTCCCAAACAAAATACTGTTGCTCACTTGAAATCAAACATATTGGCCCTATCAAATTTTTTGGCCCCCTAAAATGTTGGTTTGGCTATGCCACTGCCCAGTGTGAAAGGCCTCACAACCCAAATTTGGGGTTGCAACCCACATACTATGGATCCCTGGTCTAGCTAACCAGTCAGATTTTGATTATAGGATGTACCAACATCATGTATGTAACAAACAAATACCAGCTGGCATGTACGATAACCAACATGTTGACCTTTGTGAATATTAAAGGTTTGTTGCGCATGCGGAACATCGTCGATTGTTATGACATCAGACTGTAAAATGTTTTTCAGAGGCCTATGTTAGAACTTTTGTTTATGTGAATGCTCTAACGGCTGATACTTGTTCAGATAATATTTTGATTAATTTGGTGTTCAACTAAACTCGGCGTGCAACTAATACATTAGCTTGATGAAAAGAATCATTCTTAAAAGGGTCTTTTTCGGGGGAGTAGTGCTGTAATATAATTTACCTAGGTCCCACCAGTAATTTTAAGATGTGCAAAGAGAATGTATCTGTTTACATTTACCAAGTACAGTCGGAGGGCAAATTTCCAAAAAGGTCCTGCCATGGTTGATTGCATGACGTCATAAATTATGATTGGGTGCTGAAAATGGATCTTGACTAAGGCGCTAGAATGACTTGCGCCAGCCCTGGGTGGGAAGATATTGTTGCCAGTTTGGCCTATGGTTCCAACAGTGTTAGTGTTCACTCATGGATCTGAGCAGGGGTTGCTACGTACGCAAGTGGTCTCTAACAGAAAAGTTTATCAATTTGCAGGTCAAAAACCATGAATGTTTCAAGAAGCTTATCACATAAGCAAAAGCTCTCGTTTTGCTAAATGGCTCTAAGCTTTAGGGGAATCAGCTGACTGGGTTCTGCTCATAGGTGCGGCCAGGTGAGCCATGGCCCCCCTTTAAATTTCTAGCATATCTTTTCATTTTGTGCTTCAAGAGGTGTTGTATCAAACAAAATACTGTTTCTCACTTAGAGGCAAAGTATTTGGAACCTCCAAAAAATTTGGCTAAATCACTGGCTCTGCCTTTTTCACTTGGCAATGATTCAAACTTGCACGCATCTGTGTTTGAGTAACTAGTCCCCACAAATGCGACACAAGTGAATCTACCTGCATTTTTTAAATAAGAAATCTATTTTTTGCAAGTGTAACACTACCCATACTCAGTCATTGAAAACTACAAGCAATGCTTATAGGTGAAAAATGAAAGGCTGAAACAAGAGCAGAGAAAGCAAACAAATTCAAGAATAAAATAAAATTCAATAAATCTAAACATAAGCTGCAGACATTACAACACTGGAAAATGTCGTTCCTGAATAATTGTTTTCACTGAAACTGGAAGACTGCCTGACAACACTAGTTGAGCAACGCAGCAAACCGACATTGATGCTTGCCGCTGTGACTCAAAACTGAGCATTGGTAAAATGTGTAAGCAGGATTACTTATGTTGGGTTGGCAGCTGGAAGATATGTTTACTGTTTGTCCAACATATTGTTGATGGCATATCTTACAATGTTACAAGTTGCTATAAAACCACCATAGTTTGCGCATGTCAGGTTTTGCGTTTTGTCACTATTTGTGAAACACACATGACCATTGATTTGCTGTGTTTTCCATGGTAACCACAAAGCGCACAGTGCTTGCAAGGCCACACATCTTCCAGTACTTTTTAGTCTTGCTTAATGTAATTAAAGGTGCATGAAGTTTCTTAGCTTTTGTATAATTGGGGCATGTTTTTTGTAGGTAAGCACTGCCTTCATATTGAAGCCTTTTTCTCTCTGATGGAGCTAGCAGGTGGGTGAAAGATATAGCCTGGCATGATAGCAATAACATCAACTTGGACAAACAACTACACCCCCCAAAATGTGACAAGAAAGGCAAACCACAGGTTTGGGCTGCAGGAAAATGAAAGATGTCCTCTGTCAGAAACTTATCCTTATATAGATAAGCTACTCAAGAACAAACAGTAGCTTCCCATTGAATTTGATTTAATGACAACTTGCATACCTTTGTCAAAGTGCATAAATGAGTTCGTTCATACAGGCGAGATCTTGTGTCACTCTATGGCCTGGATTCTACTTCTGTAGTTGCACTTGCGTTTGTCATCTACAAGCTAAGATCACCATGGTGCAAAGTTTGGAATCTCACTATTTTGCTTTCATTTTATACGTATCAAAGTCATGGGCCCTAAAAAATCTTTCTGTGGACCCTTAAGGGTCCATGGACCCCTGGTTGGGAACTACTGCCCTAAGTGCTTTGCCAATCACTATTACCTAAATACATGGGTTGCTAGTGACCTGTGTCATATCTACTGACAAGCGAGTAGAAGGACATCGGCAAATTAGAAGTTTTTTACAATATCATGAATATCACTCAAAAACTTGATAAACTGAAGCTCAGAAACGAGAACAACTTAATAAATTTAACAATTTCCTGAATGTCACTAAGAGTTTGATGAATGAAAGTTCAAAAACGAAAATATGTAAACTCCCCATGAGGTAAGAACAGCATGCAAAATCAGTTACAAGGTATTCGGTGACTCTGTACAGTATGAAAAAGGACTGTGACAATTGTGTTTGTTGCAACATGGTTCCCCACAGTTTTCGTGAAAAAAAATTGATAAAATTTGTTAAAAAACTAAAAATCAATTTTTTACCAAATTTATGGCATTTTGGCCATAACTTTTAAACCATAAATGCTACAAAGCCAATCAAAGGCTCACAAGACTTGAATTATTGCCTAGCTTCCATTAAAAATGGAGTCAAAAAATTGGCTCTTGCAGTTGGGGCCCAGGGCCTAATGACCTTGGCCATAAAAGGCTTAAACCTATCCCACTTATGGCATCACCCACAAAAAACCCAAAACCTAAATCTTTCAGAAATATTTTGAAAATCCATATTAGAAGACTAAATGCATCTTTTGAGGCTTTGAACATCTCTCTAGCATAATCGCTTGGAGTGTTGTGGAGTTGCGAAGTGACGNAATCACACAAGAAAGAAACATGGATTTCAGTTATGGAGTTGCTAAGTGACGNAAGAAACGTGAAATCTGCTGGCTTCCAAGGTGGTATCTTGAGAAGGATCGATATTAAAGTATTTCGTATATATTTGTAGAAAAACACTTAGCGTGTATTTTCCCACATCTTATCAGTGTTGATATCAAGGGTGTCTAACGCATTTCAATTTGTTGGCTAAAATTTATACGTGGCATGACTGCACGTCCCGAATACATGACGTCACAAATTCGTTGGTGATGTCACAACAGTTTTACTCTGCCCAGCTAATTAGTTCGCTGGCTGCACGGAAACACCTCATGTGGTGCATATGGCCCTTGGGCCAAATGTTTGACCTTGCTGGCTTGTATGACATGCACTAGGAAAAAAATGTTGCACTATTACCTAACATGGATCGCTAATGACCCTATACTTTTTTCAGGAAAAATTTCATTTTTTCTGTAAATTTCACAAATGTGAAAACTTGGTTTGTATCAAAACGATGCCAATGAGCAACTTGAGGAATGCATGGAGTGTCAAGTGAACCATTTAATATGGGTAAGACGCACTTGTGAAATTCTGCTCAGGTTGCTAGCGACTTACATAGGCGTTTCACTCTTTCGCATCCGGTAAGTTTCGAGCATTTCATACCAAAACAACCAGATTGTATGTGGCTTTGCGCAAGCATAACTCTGGTGCTGAAAGTGATAAAGAGCTGTTCAAAGGCTCAAAAGAGGCAGCAAGTCTCATAGTTTGCAATGAAAAAAATTTTTTGGTTGGGGATGCGGATTTTTTGTGAGTGATGTTATAAGTGGAAAGCTTTCAGACCACCTTGGCCCACTTCACCTAGCCCTGGGGCCAAAAAGTTGGCAGAATTTCGCTGAAGTTTCCATTGGAAACTAGGCTACAATCCGAGTCTTTTGATACTTTGGATGACCTGCTGGGGTTTCGGATTCAAAAGTTATGAACGTATGATCTAAAGCAGTGGTTCCCAAACTTGTTTGAGCCGTTACCCAAATCTAGGTATCGATTATGTCTTATTACCCTCAATAAAAAATTTTCTCATTTCAGGTCAAAAATTTCTTTTGCAGTGATTGCTCATGAAACAGAACAAGGTGGTTTTAGTTTTGCGTTACCCTTGGAAAATTTTCATATTATCCCCACGGGATAATGTACCCCCAGTTTGGGTACCACTGATCTGAAGTAAAAAAAATATTTGATTAATCCCATAATCAGGTAATTAATTGCTTTTAAATCATAACTTTTGAACCAGAAACGCTAGAAAGTCGATCAAAGGCTCAAAAAACTCGGACTTGAGCCTAGTTTCCAATGAAAACTTTAGCGAAAGACTTTGTTTTTGCAGTTGGGCCCTAGGCCTGGTAACATAAGTCAAAATGGCCCAAAAACTACTTCACTTACGATGTCACTCACAAAAAATCCGCACCCTCAGCAAAAAAGTTTCTTTTTCATTGCAGACTAGAAGACTTGCCAAATCTTTTGAGAGTTTGCACAGCTCTCTAGCGCAATTGGCGGAGGAGCTACGGCATTGGCAAGTAACCGAAAACTGCTGGTGTTAGGCTGATTTCCAGGTATGAATACATCGTACACCGGATCTCAAGGTGTTATGGGTTCACTTGAACGCTTATGCAGCAAGAAAAGATTCACCGCAAAGTAGAAACTAGTCTTGTCACACAACAAATTCTCACAGTCAAAAATTACAGCAAGCAAGATTATTTGGAATTGGAAAAACATTTTCTAAAGGTTAATCTAGCTATCCTAAGCAGCACTTAGCACTTTACTGAAGACATCTAGCAACATACAAAGCACTTAGAATACTGACCAATAATACAAGTAATACAAACTGTTAGCAATATTGGCACACAATATGAAGAGCTGCATGTTTTTTGACAAGTCATATCAACCATATGGATGGTTACGAACCATATCAACCATATGGATGGTTACGAACCATATCAACCACAAACAAGTACATGTACACAAACAGCTTCGCCTGCAAGATCTGCACCATGCAACTACCATAACAGCATGCACTTACATCCTAGGTTTATTTTTTCAGTCATTTTTCATAGACCATTTTTTAAATGACTGAAAAAATATGTCAATTAGGTCATACTGTCCAAAAAGGCAGGCTAGTGAATATTGTAACTGCACGTTTTAATACTGTTATGGGACAAATGACCAAAATCTCTCAGCTAAAAAGAAACCAGCACATCTCACACTGCCTCGATTTTCCTACACAAGGCGACCGAACTTTGAAAACATGGTGTTGTTGTTGACATTTTTGTCTAAAATATA
>JGI24159J19872_10005248_pt1 | contig 16716 bp, 17 predicted proteins | sample Ectturendosymbi4_FD_19872 | JGI IMG/M metagenome (IMG submission 19872) | reverse complement strand
GTTCCCGTTATGTTTCCATTGCCACTAATTTCTGACCTAAAGATGGTAGTGGCCAATAAAACGATCTTTTCGAAGTTCGATGTCGTTAAAGCGTTCTGCAGCATCGGGGTACGAGAAAAGGATTGGCATCTCCTTTGTACAGGAACAAGTTTTGGTTCGTTCTTGTACACAGTAGTTCCTATGTGTTCCTATTCATACAGCAAGTGAGATAAAGAAATACAAATACAGAAAGAACATTTCAAATTGTTCAAAGGGAGAGCTAGTTAAATTTGATTTGCCACTAAAAGAGATATCATTGATTTCGGCTAAATATATTTTGACAAAAGAGAGGATGAGTAAAAATTCATAAAAATCATCTAATGTCATCTGTGGAAACTCACATGGCACTTTCACAGGATCTTGCTTGAAACTGGTGTTTTTTTATCATTTATGGAGTATGTCATACAACTTCAACTAGCCTACTCTAGGCGTGTCTTCCAGTAAAATTCAATTTTTTCCTCTGATGACATTGCACTCTGATTATTATGTCTTATGCAAGTTCATTGTTTGTGGTGGCGACATGAACAATTATATTTTTTTATTGGTCACAACTGAAAAGAAAGAAGAAGAAAAATCAATGTTAGAAAATTAAAAAAGCTATGTTTTTTTGCTAGCTTGCATAGAAAAGCTACAAGCATATCACTATCAAGCATTTTTTTACTCAATAGTTGAAAAGCATGAAGAAGTGTCATTAGCCCACATATATACCTCACTTTCTGGAGAAAACTTTGGGTGGCGTGGTTCCAAATGTTGCTAAACCCCATTTTTTGGACAAGTTGTTACCTGAAACATTTACCTTGCATGTGGAAGATCCTGCATAGAAAGTCATGTTTTCCGTTGTGGATCCACAGCAGCGCAAGATAAGAACCACTAAATAACATAATACACTGTGTTGCTGCTGTTCAGGTATTTATTTGTTACTTTGATGAAATTGCAGAATAAATATATTCACGACTTTGTTTAAGCTTGACATTTTTAAATTTGGTTGTTGTTGACTTAAGTTGTAACACATTAGTCACAGCCTTTGATGTAATTGAGTTTTTTAAAATGGATGATGTTCTGTTGATACGCATAGAAGAAAGAATTAGTGATCTTGAAAAACATTTGCTTCCCAGTGATGGAGACTATAACAAGGTATGCTAGCAAATAAGCCATGCATGTACATTATGTTATCGTAGATTATGCATCCCTTATCGCACTGTGGCAGCAAGCAACACTAGAGATCACGTGCTGCGATCACTCTATTATTGCTTATTTGCGCCACATATATATGGGTGTTGTTCTTCACACATTCTGTTCGTGGTAAACCATGCATTCAGTGCAACGCCAGTGGAGAGGCTGCAACAACATCCCCTCCTTTTTACAACGAACTGCACTGATTGCACGTTATTTTTGTGAAGGTTGTACTTGGCACGACCTTCACATCCTGGTCACAGTACCATATTGTTGTGATCGGAAAGCCCGAGCGGCATGTGCACAAAGCTTCGCACTGTGGCAGCTAGCAACAATAGAGATTATGCGCTGTGATCACTTTTTACTGCTTGTCCGTGCCACATATATATGGGTATTGTTCTGGGCTTACATTTCCGTTCGTGGTGAACCACGCATTCAATGCAATGCCAGCAGAAAGGTTGCAACAGTAGCAACCTCTTTGTTATTAGGCTTAATAACAAGGAAGAAAAAACAAAAGTATTGACCAGATTTGTTTGAGATTTGATTAATTCACAGCTTTGAAGTGTTGATAATCTTAGTCATTTGTGGAAAAGTCAAGAAGATTCCTGAAGAAAGGCTAGATGAGGAGATTCGGTAGATTGGTTGACTGTAGCGCTGTGAGCAAGGGTGTAGTGGAGCAGGAACACTGGGAACTGCGTTCCCACACCTTTTTCACGTTTTGCTTTAAAGTGAGTTGGAAGCTGCTTTAACATGGCCTTTTTGGATGCGTTCCCACACAATTTTTGTTAACAGTACATCCCTGGCTGTGAGGAAGATCGTTTGGCTGTAGCACTAAACCTGGAGGCAGGTTTCAGTAAGCAGTTGTAAAATTTTCTTGTCTCAGTTTTTTAACTACGTGTCAGTGTAAAAGTTTAATTTAAATTAAGTCTTGGTCTCACGGATCATGGTATTGACTTCATGGTGGGTAAGTATTGTGTGCCTCCCTATGCACCACATGCCCAACATTCAGAGCAATGTACATGACTTTAGACAAAGGTAACCTAAGCAAGATTCCAATAGCCATCTACTATGGTCTGATTCCTAGCGGACGCCAAAGAGTTAATCTGTTTGCAGCTGCATGCGACCAAGCAGGAATGAAAATTAGCACTAAAATGACTAAGTTATTAATATGTCTCATAAAACCTAAGCCAGATGCTGCAACTAAGCAGTAATACACTGCAGCAGGTCAAGAAATTCAAGTATCTTTGGGTGATTTTGATTGTTCATAAGTGATGGAAGGCAATATGGGGAGATTGATGCATGGCTAGGCAAAGCAATCTGAGCAGTTCTGTGCAAGCTTTATAGCTCTGGCCATAAAACATAAACTTTCAAACATCATTAAACTGTCAGGTTTTAAAATGGTCTTTGTTCTGATTTTCACCAATGGTAATGAATCTTGGGTAATGACCAAAAGAGTACCACCTCAAGTATAAGCTGCAGAGATGGGATTTTTGTGAAGGGTTCATGGCATGACACTCCATGACAATATATGAAACTTTGAAATTTGTAAGGTCTTGAATGTCGAGCCATTTCTCCAAATAGAGAGATCCCAGTCACAATGGTTTGGCCAGGTGACCAGAAAGCCACAGGAAAGATTTCTGAGGCAAGTCCTACAGGCGATACCCATGGGAGAGCAGTTCAGGGGTCAACCAAGGACCAGGTGGTATGATTACATCTTTGACTTTGCTTGGTCTTGTCTTGGTGTGGATCCACTATCAGAGATTGCTGAAAACTACCAGGGATTTGGACTCTCTGCCATTGCTGAAAACCATGAGGAATAGTGGGTGTGAAACTAAATGCATCAAGATGTTAAAATTAAAAATGTTGATGAAAAAACATCAGTATTGATGTACCCCTTATAAACCTTATTCACCACACCTAAAATGGTTTTATTGTTGCATTGATTTTGCCTGTAAGTTTGGCTTATTCAGGCAGTTTTAGTCACTGCTTGTAAAAAATGCAGCCACTGACATTTAAATCAAAACTTTACAAAACTAGGCTAAGTGTACCTCAGCTGTTTATAGCAATTGTGAATGTAACAAACAGACAGGGTTGCTTAATAACACAATTTTTTTAACTAACCTTGGTGGGTGAAATTGTTTTTGTATCTTTTGTTTTATGTGTACAGTTTAAATAAATTTACTGTTCATAGTTTCATGCATTGTTTTCAGATAAGTGAGTGACGCTGTCATCCAGGTTGCATTTATTTCAAATTTATGAAGTTCTTGCTAGAGATGGAAACAAGATTTGTGTGTTACATACAATGGAGGTAGTACTCAAAAGTAGGGATGCATTTATAATGGAATATTGAATCCTATGGATTCAAATCCTTAAGTATTCCAATCTAAGAATCAGGAGTTTTTTTCGATTATTTAGATTTGAAATAAATTTGGATTAAATAAAGGTGAAAAATTGCAAAGTTGGCAAAAATCGTTTCAATAAGTTTTGCAGTCGCAATAAATTTTGCAGTGGCACTTGCACTCCTGTGTAAGAGAAAGAAACACTCAACAAGCTCATGGCACTGTGCAGTGACGTAGCAAACTAAATCCTTAAGACAGTGGTGTGGAACCCATTTACTGCCACGAGCCGCATGAAATGTGCCTTATCGCTAGTGAGTGGCAAAATCAATTAGCCTTATGCTGAAATTCTGCCTTTATCTAGCTATGAGGAAGAATTACTTTTCTTGACTTGCTGTATCTAAGTACTTATCATGGAGCTTCATTTTAATGCGATGTTGTACTATAACTTCGGTAATGAAAATTGTGATGTGGGCCATATCAAATGTTCATGCAGGCTGCATTTGTCCCATNGGCCNCAGGTTCCCCACCCTTGCTTTAAGGCCCGCTGAAGCCACAATTGTGCNGGGCACATGTTTGGCCATAACTTGCCAGCTGCTAGAGTTAAGAGAGCTGTTCAATCCCTCTAAGNTGGAAAGTTTCNGATTTGTAATAAAACTTGGAAAGGTTTTGGAAAAAAGTTGGGAAGTTTTGGATTTGTGTTTTTTGTGGGTGACGTCATAATTGGGGTAGGTTTNGAATCTTTTGGATGATGTCGTTGGGCTATGGGCCCCAANCGCATGAGGTAANTTTTTCTTTAAAAAAAAAACAGGTGAAAATANGCATCTTTAGAACCCTTGGTTGGCCTTCTAGCGTTTGTAATTTGAAAGTTACGGCCTAAAAACAATAAATTAATTAATACCCTAGGGAATTAATGAACTAACTATTGATTTGTTGGTCATAACTTTCAAGTTACTCCGGAATGGGATTCAATTTTCTGGATTCGAAATTAAGATTCCAGAATACTCCAGAACCTCTGAATGTTCCATAATGCATAATCCCTACTCAAAAGGAATGGCTTAGGAGAAAAAAACCTGACTTGTTTGGGAAAACCAAAGTAATTCTTTATTGGGACAGGGCCTGAAAAGGAATAAAATTTTAGAAATTACCTTGCATTATACTGTGTCTGTTGTGTTTCAAGAAGGCATGGCTGAAGGAGTTCATACTGGTATATGATGGAGATGTTGCAAAATCTTCTATCAGTGTAAAACTACTTTTCTCTAAGGCTTCATTTTCAAATAGCAGATCAGATGGAATCTGACTTTATGCAGGGCATGCAAATTATCATGCAATTACTTGAAAACTGAAAGCTGTTCAAAAAGTTCATAGGTGCTGTAATGGGGTATTTGTGGGTTCACAAAAAATACTGTTTTGGTGCCATAGTGGCAGCTTAACATTCATCATCTACTTTGTATTATGACTGATGAAGGGTGCTGGTCAGTGTTGTTTCAACCCAAGTCCAAGTATGATGCAAAAGTTTTGCATAGTTGTAACACAACTTGGTATTCTTGCATTTGTTTTTAACTTTCATCAATGTAAATAAAGTTTCTGTTGCAGAATGGCCACATTAGATGCTGTTATATGACTTTTGCATTTCTTTGTTCATGAGCTTTTGTGTCTACTCCTTGAGCAAATATATATAAAAGCTTTTTGTCCACAGATTATGAGATGTTGCATGGCTATTCATGACACACTTCAGACCTTTGCATCAAAGAGGGAACGATTTAACCAGATATTCAAACGAGGTAATGGCAACTAGAAATTGACCNATATGGCTTTTTTGGGGCCGATACCAATAACCAATACTTCCGAAATTTTTAAATCTTGTTTTCTGCTTCATTACCAAAAATATAATGGNTTTCTATGCCTTACCTTTTTTCCAAAAACTTTAAAAATCAGGATTTATGAGCTACAATTTTTCAAATTGCAACAATTTTAATATTTTTCTATGATTTTTAATTAATCTGATTGATGATGATGCTTTTATTTCGGCTGTAACAGCCAATGTGTGCTTTACGGTTCATCTTGTCTGCTTGTTTATGAAAACGTACCTACTAGTGTTGCTGCAAGGTAACTGTCTTGAATTGTTTTGTTGTGCTTTCTTGCACAAGTTGTTTGGATGCATGAGGAATATGACAGCATTTTGTCAACACCTACTCAAACCGATTTGTTTTGGCCGATACTGATATATCTGTAAAACCCATTTTGGTCTATCTCTAATGGCAACATTGTGGGAATTCTTTGTCTGTGATCCAATACATTTACTGTTAAGAATACAGTTTGATTTTTTAATGACCTGTGTTCATTTTTTATATGAAAATCATTTAAGCTTTGTTGATGAAACGATGAAACGTGTGGTTTCAGAAAAGCTTTTCATTGCACAAGTAACTTATTGAAGACATCTTTGCTGAAGACATAAGCAATAGATGTGTTGTGTCATCATTCCTTTGTTTTTGTAGCTGAGAACATATCAGAATATGTAAGCCCAGGGTTTATTGACTCCATATCAATGGACAACACGTGTGAAAGAGAAGTGGTTTTAGCTGTTGAAGAAGATCTACAGATGATGAGCAAACAGTTTGAAGAAATTGATCTTTTATCAAAGCTGCTTGACAAAACACAGGTCCATGAAATTACCCACCATGCCAGCTGCCTTGGAAAGCTGCAAGCTATTCAGCAAGACCAGTTGGTATGTTTTGTGGCAGAGTTAGAGGCGGAAGGACACTACTGTGTTATTTCACGATTTGGCTGAATGCTATATTGCGTATTGTCCGCAATGCATACATTTCCTACATATGTGCAATTTCATAAAATCTTATTACTTTATCAAATTGACATTGGTTATTTTTTAGCTATTGCTCTAATAGGAAATTTTAATGTTGCTTATGATAGGCACCAGTGATGGAGACTTGTGTCGAGGCCCATTTTTGCAATTCTCGATCTTGAAGGCTACAGGTCTTGAGACTTTGAATATTGCAAAGAAATGGTTCAGTAAAATTTCTATAATTCAACACTTTTTTGTTTGTTGTATTTGTAGGTAAGAAACAACCAAGACAGGTCAGAAAAATGCCAGAAATTTGAAATAAAACCAACTTGGAAAGGGATGATATTATTTTTTTCAATTCAGCAAAATCAATCTGTTTTGAAGTCTTGGTTTCAGAATTTTCGATGAAATCTCGGCCTCAAAGTTTTAACAAGGTCTTGGTCTCTAAGGTTATGGTCCTGACTACATCACTGGTAGGCACTGTCTGATAGGAAGTTTTGATGAAGTCTTGGTCTCAAAGTTTTAACCAGGTCTTGGTGTCTAAGCTTATGGTCCCGGCTACATCACTGATAGTCAGTGTCTAGCAGAGGCAAGCATGGACAGAATCAAGATTTGATATCCTGTAGGATATTTGTGATGTTATTTGATACAGGATTGGATTTGGATAATCATTTTTAAAGAAAAATGGATCAGGACATTTGTTTGATTACTGTAAAAAAATTTCCCTGAGTGATTCTAAGATGTCACAAAATAATTTTTTCTTTGCTATAGTTTTTATGTTCATGCAAAAAATCAAAATGTTTTTGTCAGTATGTGCTGCACTCATCATAATCAATGACACATCTGTGCTACTCGATCTTATAGTTTGTTCTGGGAAAGTAGTAGGCTACTTTTATATTGGTGGTAAGCTGCTTTGTGCTTGGCACCATGCATTTCTAGGCTAATAACCTATTTCAGTGTTTGAAACTACATTACTGTTGGTTAGAATTTTGGTCTTCAAGTTTTATACAGTCAACCTTTGCTGAAGGAAAGTTTTCAATTTATGTAGGCTACATAGTTTCATTATAGTTCAACCTGTAATCTCTTCTCAATGTTACAAAATCAATATATGCATTGCCATTTTCAAAGATTCCTTGCACTCTAGCTATGAGAGATGTTTTCACTTTTGATTGTTAATAAGACTGTTGTGTGTGATGATGCTTTGAAGTGACTGCGGTAATTCAGCTCTCAATTAGGCTTGTTAATGCTATGATTTAACTATAGTTTTGTTCTTTTTCATTTTTCCGCATGATTAGGATGCATGAATTTTGTGTATTAAAAATNATAAAACAGTTGCTTCAGCTTAGGCCATTTTATGTTCGACAGTGTCTATTTTGCCATCAGTGGCAAAAACAAAGCTGGAGCTATTTTGNAATTAGCTGAACCAGACTGGTTGCATTGGTCATGTGATAGTGACAATATGACCTAAAACTCTAAACCCTAACCCATAATGTAAGCCTGTTTCTGGGTTTCAAAGCTTTTTTAAAAAGTGCTCCCATAAAAATTGCCATCTCTACTTGCAAAGCCCAACCAACAATGCTGAGAGCTGAACCGACAACCACTTGCCCAGCAGAAATAGACACTTTTCATTTGACCAGGTTCATTGTAATGCTGGCGTCACGAACTAAGCATTTATATTAACAAAGCTGGATGTGGTTTGAATGGAAAAATAGCCCCAGCACAAATATTGCCTCTGGTGGCAAAACAGACGTATTTTTTCATGCTTTAATTCCTATTGTGCGTACACAGCATATGATGTTATATATATATGGATTGGGTCACAAAAATAACAGTTTTTTTTTGTTTTGTATTGAGCCAATGTTGTGTTCAGATGCAGATTGATATCGGACACTACGTTTCTATAATTTTTTCAGATAAGGATTGGATATTGATATGCAAAAATTTTTCAGATATAGATCAGGAGCAAAAAATCAATATCTGCTTCCACTCACNTTTGCTGTCTAGGCACTATGTGGCAGTAGGCTATGATAGGCACTAGTCAGCAATTTTTTTTGCCTTTATGGCTTTACACGAGCATATCTNGGCATTTTGTGCTTTGAGAAGCAGTGTCCCAAACAAAATACTGTTGCTCACCTGAAGTCAAAATTTTTGGCTCCTCNCGAAACTATGGGGAAGCTANGCCACTGTAAGACACTTGAGAGACTGCAACTATTTTATCTAAATACCAAGACGCTTGTAGCACGTGTTGGTGTCTTTTGGTTGTAGCCAGTGTTTCCTATAAGAAAATTCTACACTGTGCAAATGTTAGTTTTGTTGCGCACTAAGCGCATGCAGTTGCACAACCATGCAGATACGGAACCATTGAAGCGTTCCAACTGTTAAAAGGGCTATGCAATATATATATATAACTGTACTGACTTCGGAATGTTGAAAGTGCACAAGATCGAAATGGCACTGTGCAGTTGCACACCTTACAGGAACACTGGTAGTAGCCATAAAGTGAGGTTCTGTTGTATTTTGAAAGACCATTGGAAAAGTTTGAGATACTGGTTCAGTCTGGCTGTGGCTGAGAAAAATTTCCTTTGCATGCGGCTTTGTAAGCAGTAGGGCTTTTTACATGACGCTTTAAGTAAGCTCATCAGCTCACTTTCCTGACCACCTGACACGATTTCTGCTGAATCACCAAATGCTTGAGTGGACAAATGAGTTTTCAGGAAATTGACCACAGCCAAGGGCATACGCAAGGGGAGGGGTTGAGGTTAAAAACCCCCCTTTGAGCTTGATATTTTACGAAAACTTTATTACCTGCGCAAATGAGATTAACTATTTTTGCATACTTTTTGCTTGTTAATCTGTCGACTTAATTCAAATACCATGGAATAAACTTGCATGCAAAATTCAAGGAACATTGTAAATGGGCCAAAAAGTAATAATTATGTTTTTTTTGGATATCGGGCTATCGTCTGCATCCAAAAACCATCTCACCACTTTTTGCAAACCTTCCATCCACTACACATCTTTAAGATTGTGTTCTGCAATAGTTAACTTTATCCGAAACAGTTGTCTTTATTTTATCTGCTTAGGCTGATCAGCGCAAGCGCTGACTGCATTGTCTACATTAGCGATTTCTGTGGCATGATAGAACTGTTCCACGAGCTTAGAAACAGCTTTTTTTAACATACAAGCATTCAGGAATTTGATAATGTCTCAGCAGGGAAAAAGGAAAACTAAAAGTTGTTTGCTGGACTTCTATACATAACGAAAAATTGAAAGTTTTCTTGCGTTCTTCATGCACATCCTCAATTCCTGTGTAGTTTTGCAAGATTCGATCTTGCAAACCGGGGTGTGCGCCAGCTGGTTCAGCCACACACTTTCTATGCTCGGCTGCTCGTATTCGACAAGACATCAGTGCAGCCCCATTTTGCAGTTGTAAATTTCTCGGACGCAGTGATGAGTGTGTTTTACTACCCTGTTTTAATGCGCAGCCTGATATTTTTTCAGTTATGAACCGCTGTGCCGTAGCGTTGATTGTATTTTCCTCCGTTATGCTAGCTTGGAGGGCTGATAGTTTATATTCAGCAAGGGGTTGGGGTTAACCCCCCCCCTTGAGCTTGACATTTTACGAAAACTGTATTACCTGGCAAAGGAGATTAATTGTTTTCGCATATATTTTGCTTGTTAAGCTCAGAAACAGCTTTTTTTAACAGAGAAGCATTCAGGAATTTGATAATGTCTCAGTAGGGAAGAAGGAAAACTAAACGTTTGCTGGATTTCCAGGCCCGTAACCAGCTTGGGACACCAGGGGGGAGAAGAGCTTCTAAGAGGGGACATCTTTTTAAAACTATGTTTAATAGTTTTAATATACGTCCAACACATTTTTCCTGTGGGGANGAAAATTTTTCTAGGGGAGGCTTCGCCCCCTCCTGGTTACNGGCCTGTGGACTTCTATACATCACAAAAAGCAAACATTTTCTTGCGTACTTTATGCGCATTCTCAATTCTTGTAGTTTAGTAAAATTCGATCTTGCAAACCAGGGCCTGCGCCAGCCAGTCCAGCCGCACACCTTCAATGCTCAACTGCTTGTATTTGATGAGACCGTAGCGCGCCCTCATTTTGCAGTTGTAAATTGCTCTGACGTAGGGATGAGTGTGCTTCACTCCCCTGTTTTAACGCGCAGCCTGATATTTTTGCAGTGATGAACTGCCGTGTCGTAGCATTGAGTTTATTTTCCTCTGATAGCCTAACTTGGAGCGCTGATAGCTTATATTCAGTGCAATGACACATGAAGTAAGCGGAGTGGATGTAGAAAAATATGCATTGTTTATGTCAACAAACTTGGCCAAAACGTTGGTTTGGAAACATGGAAATGATGTCAAATTGTGACGTCACAAACAGCACACCAAATACAAATGACCACCATATGACCCTGAAGCAAACCCCCCCCATAAATTTTCTGCGTACGCCACTGACCACAGCACACACGTAGTTGCTTGGTTCGTAAGTGAGCTCCCTGATGAAAATGTGTTCGCGAAGCAGGTACCTTAGCTTTGGCAGCCGCCTGAACGCCTGTTTTTGTCTGGATGATGCAAGAGCTAATTTAAATCACGTCTGCTGTTGTGTAGTGATACAACGTGTTAAGGTTTTATTTTAGTTTTGCAATCCATATTGAAGATTTCGTAATAACGAAATCAAACCGCTGTATGGAGTGCAATGTAAAACTGTAGGCCACATAATATGGCCCGGTTGTACTGTAGTGTGCTAAACTGCTGTTTCACTGCAGTATTTGAATGTCAATATTGTCCACTGAAAAATGCTGCTGCAATTTACATACAAAATTAATGGCCTATATCAGATGTGGGCAAATAGCGGCCCACGGGCCACATGTAGCCCGCCACAGCATTTTCAGTGGCCCGCGGAAGCATTCAGGAAAATCTTCAAATCTGAAATATTCTCCAACTCATAAAACTTGAAACGAGAATTGCTTCCAATTTCTATTGGAAGGTTCAAGGTATGCCCTCCGCTAAATGTGGCCTTCTTAAAGTGGCCCCTGAGCCAAATTCATTGCCCACCCCTGGCCTATATAGGCTAATTGCTGATGATAGTATGCTTCCAAAAAATACTGTAGGCCAACGTGTTTGGTGGAATGTAATCTAATCTTGTTTCCACTGCAGAAAATTGATTTTTGTAGTGGGCATCTGCATGGTTGCGATAATCCCTTTATTTTGTCTGACGTATGCTGAATCGTTGCAGTCGTCTGGGTAAAAAAATGATTAGTAGTCCAGGCCTAATTCGTTTTTGTCTTTTGTTGCCTATTTGTGTTTTATCACCACCCCCCCCCAGTCATTCTGAAGCTCCGTGTAAACACGCAGCTCCAACGTTCTCGTTTTGGTTCAATTGCACTGACCTCTCTTGACGTCAAAGCTCACTTCGAGCCCACTTGTCAGCACGACCATGTAAATAGGCATAGGCCTATTGCCACCCCCAGTCAGATTATGAATGAGCTTGGTGGGCACTTTCATGTTTCTTCTTTTTTTGTATAGGTTGATGTCTCGAACTTGTCAAGAGATGTTCAAGCTGTGCTTGCGGTGTACAATGATCTGGTATGTTAGATTTGCTTTTGTTCAAATATTGATCATTGCAAAGTAACGAACGATTTTGAAATGAGCCTGGTCTTTTTCCACAACTTGATTTTTAAGCATAGTGAATAGCAACTAAACCAGGGGTTCCCAACCTTACTCTGACCATATACCCCTTCAGCGTTTTGACAGACGAGCATGTACCCCTAAAATTTCTCATGACCAAATATTTTATCGAGACTAATCAGAGATACATTTAGCAATGAGCATAATTGATTTTCTAAAATAATATTAAATGATATATGTATGAATATTTGGAAATAAATGTAACATTAATACTGATGTGGATATAGTTATCCCATCACGTGACCTCGGCATTATGGTGGTTTCTTCTTTCCCTTTGGTTTGTCGGGTGCAGGGTAGAAGCTGTTAATTATGTGGTGCTGATCACATTGATAATCTAAGTTGTGAACAAGATCAAGAAGTATACATGCAAGTAAGGACTTTTACACTAAACATAGCAATATATTATTCCCTTCTACAGCTAACCTCAAATGTGCCCCTTGAGATAGGCAAATGTACCCCAGGTTGGAAACCTCTGGACTAAACAATGCCGTAAATCCCTGCGCGGCACGAGTTTTGTTCTTACGTAAAGTAAATGATTTTCCATATGTTTTGTTGAAAATGCGAGGAGTGGTTTTCGTGGATCAGGAGATACTCGAGTGCCTTGAAGAGCTTTCAGTTGCTATAGCATGGCCAAGATTTCTGAATCATTAAAGTTGCCAACACGCTCAGACGACTTCTTGATGTATTTGTGTGCCTCTTGAGTTTTATGCTATGCACATATGTCAGCAATCCACGTTCGAAAAACGCTGTGGACTCGTACCACTGAGTGACTTAGCTTTAGATTGTCAGAAGTTTTATAGTTTGAGTGTGGCTCCAGGTGGTGTCAGACAAAACTTTAAGAGACCCACTAAGTACTGATTTACTAACTGCAAGCTTTTGAACAGTGCAAACATGTTATAAATAACTTACTACGGGTTTTGCTTTATATGAAACACGATTTACTGGAATTCATTATTCGGAAAACGGCAAAAAAACACGTTCTTGGTGTCTTGCGGGTCATCGAATTTCGACAGCACTGCAACTTTTCTTAAAAACCTATTCTACCGCAAAAAATATGTGGCATGTTTTTGCGTTCGCTTTCAGGTCACTCAGTTGTCTGAGACTTTCGTGGAATGGGATCGTATTGTCACTCGTCTTGAAGAACTGAAGTTGGAAAACGTCAGCAGCTGACAACGTCGTCAGCAGATCATTTGCCGACTGCAATCATTTTTTTGTGTGGAGTGACTTATATAACAGTTCGAACGTCGCATGTCACAGCTGATGACATAATAGGTGGTGTTATGTCGCCATTCAACGTGCAGCGAGCTGCGGGTCGCGCATTAAGCTTTCACATTTAGGAATGGAGCGGCAGAACTACCGCTTTCTGCGTTTTTGTCTCCTTTTCGGTGCAGTACTGAAAGATATTTTAACGATGGCGTTAGTACCAGAGGTGACCGGGTTCACATTTTCAGACACCGACGACTCCGCTCCTGCCCAAAATTTTTGAATCCGGACCTGAAAATTTCCGGAACCTGACTCCTGTTCTAAATTCCGGAAACCATCGCTGCAACCGCAATTCGGCAGCGTTTGTAATTGACCAATGACGTTTGTGAAAAACATGCAAACTGCTGAAAAGAAAAAGCGACTTCGGGTCCGAAAAAAACGCAGAGCCGGAGTCGACTCTGGATCGGTGGCCAGCAGCTCTGGTTGGCCTTGCAAAGAGACTTCGATGTCGTCGTCACTTGAATTTACGAAATACATGTTGAGTTTTGTGCATGAGGAAACCTGTACCAACAAAGCAACTTTTTAACGGACTTGGCGGATGACAACTTATATGCTGCCGCAGTAAGTTGCCAGAGAAAGACAAATCAACTTAAAAATGCTTGAAAGATTTATTGGCTGTTTTAGCTCCCTCATCTCTATACTGTGACGATTAGCATGTAAAGCAATTGTTTTATTATTTGGTTGACTTTGTTTGGTTTCGTTTTCACTAATCAGTTGTTAATGTTTGTCTTCATCAAACCTCTTTTATTTCCTGTAAGATTATATCGAATTATCTGTTTGTTGTAGTATTGTTGGCCTTACCTAAATTTGTACAAGGCTGGAGATTAGATGTGGAAATTGTCTGTGATTAAATTAATTGCAAGGAAAGACCGCAGAATGTGAAAGGATTTCCAATGTTAACATCAAAGGCAGCTTTCATTGAAGCCGTCTTTACTGAGATACCGATCAGTGTGTATTCTTTGGGAAGGGATCTTTATATTTTGTCTACGTGTTTGCTTCAAACTCATGGTCCATAAAACTTGGGTTAGTAATATAACACCAGAAGCCGAAAATGCATATTCATACTTCAGTGCGGCGTAGGTGCAACTGAGTAGTATTGGCACTAGCAAAAGTACAAATCTTGTGCGAGGCAAAAATAGAAGTAGATATTTTTGCTTTGTTTCATGTCCAGTTGTAGTGTTGGGCTGGCTGTGATCGTTGCTCTTAGGTTGATGAATATTGTACGCAAATATACATACCGTCGCAAAAGCTGAAGACGAAACTCTTGCAATGGTAGATTGTTGCAAACCACTCGGCCTTTGCTGAATTTTCTGGCTCGGTGATTGCGCGTATGCTTAGCATGTTCGTGCCTATTGATGTCGATTCTCAATTCAACTGATCTTCAGTTTTAGCGCTGCTATTAGTTAAAATCCAGGGCATCACGCCCATTTTAGCCATCATTTCTAGGTCCTTTAACCCATAGTGGCGACGCCAGACAGCGATCCAGCTGTGAATCAAAGTCCCAAGCTGACCCCTTGAGCTATGCAAGGCAAAAGGGGTGTTTAACCAGAAGTTTTGTTCTTAATGTAGCAACTGCCTGCATTGACGCAATTGTACATAGGCGTGAGCATAATACTCTCACGTGTCCATATATTTCTACAATTTGAAGTTTCCCGTGCGCTGATACCGTTTAGACAAGAAGCATCACTTGTCAGAAGTAAAATGCTAACGATGATTTTTCCTTTTCACTAGGGAACCCTTTCCAGAGCGGTAGTTTTAACCCAAAATCTGGCAAAGTCATAGACGTAGCCAGGGAGGGCCATGCCCCCAAATTTTTAGAAAATGTAGTCATTTTGTGCTTTGAGAGGCGTTTTTCCAAACAAAATAGTGTTATTCGCCTAAAATTAAACATTTTGCCCCGCCCCAAAATTTCTGGGCTGGTTACGCCACTGGGTAACGTAAACCGAATGCATTCTCTTCAGACCCCATTTTAGCCACTAGGTGTAAACGAGTCGAATGGGACATGTGATTTTGCAGTTTTCTCGACCTTATGCATGCAGCCAATTCCAGAAACATTTTCTCAGTAGCCTACCTGAGTTTTTGGGTAGATTACTGACTTCATTCAGTCTCCGCATATATTTATTTTGGAGGGATTATGTAGAAAAACAGAATGAATTTGTGCTACGTCGGTTTTATTGAATGACCCAGTAACTACAGTAAACTGACTACATGATAATTGAAAGTAAAGGTAGGTTAACGATTACCGCACTTGATGCATATTTTTAAATGCAAAAAATACTGTAACTGAAGTTTCGCTTTGATGCACTACTTGCACATGAATGCGCGAGTGAATCTAAACGGATGAAGACCTACGTAGAAGCAAGACGTCGCGTGAAGCTCGGTATGCTACGTGAGATCCACCGCGTAAAATGTATCGCTTAAAAGGAAATACAACTGAAACTCTCGCTACTGTTACGCAAAACCCCACCGCGTCTTTGCAAAAAAAAATATGCCGCGATACCAAGGAAGTCCCCAGCTGTGCGGTGTGGCCACTCAACCTTCTTGTACAACTCGAAGGTTGGCTGAAAAAATGTTTTTCAGCGTTACAGGACGAAACGCTGCAGAGCAAAAAATGTCTGCTGGAATCAGGTCCGGCCCTAGCAGGTGCGGGGCCCAATGCGACACATAGGCGCGGGGCCCCTCTGGATCAATAGTGTTGTGACGTCATCGTGTTCAGTCAACCGTGCTACGACTGTTTTAGCAAAATAACTTTATGAATATCAACATTGACGGCAAATTATTGGAGTTCGTATGTGAATATAAGCAGTTTCTTTTTTGGAAGGGCGTGACTCATGTGTCCCATTCGTTATCAAGCTGAAAGCTCTAAAGCAGTGGTTCTTAACCGGGGGGCGCGCTACCCCCCAGGGAAGTGTCAAGAAATTTCCAAGGGTGCGCGAGCCCTTGCATGCTCTACAACATGGAAAGGCTTCGAACGGGAATGTGTCCCTTCCTAACGTTAAGCCAGTGCTGATTTTACGCCGCTACATGTTATATGGTTTAGTTCCGGCAGATGTGGAAGGAAGTCAGAGTTAAGTTTCTTGAAATTTTGCAGGCCGAATTCGAGCCTGCATACAAACATTTAGGGGCGCAACTAGGGAGAGTGTGTAGTCTGCATGCCAAGTCCGTTTAACAATAACATCTGTGTTGTTCTCACATTTGAGAGCAACACCGTGGACATAGAATTTTAAGTACTTCTATTGGAATATCCGGTATATGCGATTAACCGTACTATATTTTTCATGAATGTATGTTTTGGTTTGAGATTCTGGATTCTTATGCGAAAACGCGAGTATAGCGTTTAACCGATACACAATTAGTTCGAGTAATCTGTATTCAATTTGTGAAAGTGTGCGGTTGTAA
>JGI24159J19872_10005247_pt1 | contig 16717 bp, 7 predicted proteins | sample Ectturendosymbi4_FD_19872 | JGI IMG/M metagenome (IMG submission 19872) | reverse complement strand
ATCTTTCCTAGAGACCAGTCAATGCACTTATTAACACAACAGCGTGGAAGTGCAGTGCAGAAAAATCTGGATTACAAGATGTGAAAAGAGCAGATGTTATTCGGTATTGGCGAAGACCCGTATTAAAAAATCCGGAACAAGCGAAGAATTTTATAAAGAAAATGTTTTAAATCATTCGTACCACCAGTTTTATACGGTTTTGGTGAAGATCCGGATTAACCGAGGTTTACGGTACATAAACAAGTAACAATATTCCGTTCAAATATATCACACGATTTAGTCTTGATTGCCTTTTATTTTAAATCCTCCACGCGTGGATGGTGTCAATAGAGGAGTCGAACTTCGAAAAATTTTTCACTGAAAGTGAAGGTCCGGTGCCAAGCGAAATTCTTTCTCTGAATTCTCTTCTCAGTGTAAAGGAATAAAGTTTGGCGATGAATTTTTGATGTTAGTTGCGAAAATAAAAACTTCTGGTTAGACGTCAGATAGTCCACAAGCAACAGTTTGGGAATATCTAACCACTTAATTATATTTGACTTAGTTTTAGACGTCAATCAGTTACCTTTTTCTTACCCTAAAGCTGAATTCTAATCACCAGTTCTCACCATATTTGATATCTCAGTGAACAGCCACCGCTTGCGAACTTCATGACCTGCATTATCACCCTGCACATCAGCAGATGGCGTAAAGGCAGCGATGTCGCAAGTCAGAAATTTCGCTTGACAGGGGGTTTGAAAATCGAATGTCAACACCAACATTTTCATTTCGCTCACAAGTCGTTGCAGTTGCGCCTACTAACGGTGCAACAGTATTCGATGTGCTGTTGTTGTTACTCAACGAAAATGTGCTGATTGGTGTTTGTCTCAGCAAAGAAAGCGGTAGCGTCAATCCAGGGCCGCCCACAACATCTCCGATCGGAAGGGGTATGCGTTGAAAAATACCGCTGGCGCCGGTGTTTGTATATATTTCACACCCCTGCACATTTCGCTTTTTTGTAATCTGGCTTACTGGTCACGCCAAATCTAAGTTAGTACATATCGCGACATGTCTAAAGGTTCCAGCTATGCTGACATGATCACTACAGGCGCAGACCAAATGAAAGAAAATTCATTCTCTGCGAGATCAACTAACTTTGAATTGAAACTCTAATTTAGAACAGCATTGGATATTCATTGTTTGCCTTGCCCTTGACAGAAAAGTTGGTTTGCGAAATCACTTATCAATTTTCTGTTCCAGTTCAGTAAAATCGTTGTTATTTTGCTTGCTTTGTCTTCTACAAAAAGTTCATGTCTTTTAGTTCGACTTGTAGTAAAAATTTTACAGTTTTTCTTATGTGACTCTTGCCAGAATTAAAATCCATGTTTAGATCTCATTTCAATCTGCACACCGATGCTTTCTTAGTGTGCGGTGCTCAAGAGAATGCTGAAGATGTTGCAATCCTGGAAAAAATGCAGCATGTTATGATATCTCTGTGACCTAATGGTAGACAGACGGGGAATTTTGAACTGCCTGGACACGCCTAAAAGGGGTTGTGAAGTAGGACGATATCCATAGCTGGCGGAACTTCTTTCAAAGTGCAGGGGCACAAGTGCAAGACCAAAAACTATAGAAATTTTTTGTGGTTTGAATTGGCAACTGTGACGTCATAAGCATTGAAATATGACGTCATTAACTTTTGTCAGCATGTTTAAGCAATTTTATGCAATGTTTTATAAGCCCTCAACGACCCATATCTACACTTCAACCTATCTATCTACGCTACACTGACTTGAGCACATATATGAAACTAGTTGTTCTTACTAATTGTGCTACTTAAACTTTAAGTAAAATTCAAAATTTAAAAATAGGGGGCCAGGCACCTCCAGAAAAAAAGTGGAGGGGCCTAAGCCCATGCGACCATGGGTTCCGCCACCTATGACGATATTAAGAGAAGCTAATGTGATGCAAAAAAGCAGTCCGTGAAGCGATCTGCTTGTCCAGAAAATTGCTAGCCATCGTCGCAGCAGATTGTGAGGAAATTGCAACGAAAGTTTGTTTCACGTACATTATAGTAGTTTCTGCACGATATTTTTTTCAATCGTGTATGTTCTACATGTTACTGTTTATGTCAAAGAACGAATAACACTATTGTCATGTGAGAAATGCCTTATAATTGGCAATTGCAGAAATTTGCATTGTAGTTCATGTTGACAGCACTTACCATTTTTTTTATTTTGTTCTCTTTTTAGAATCAGTAAGTCTTCTGGTGTATTATGAGAATTTATTGTGCTTTCCATCTAATTTAATTATGAATTTTAAACATTGTTGATACCATTTTTAGCGGTGGAAAGTTTTAGAAGTCATTTTTTGGTATTCTGTACTGCACCATATGGTTTAATAGAAACATTCTCGTCTGATGCCATTGCGAAAGCGGGAAATAGCGAAGAAAAGGCCTCATGTTAAAATTCCTTTTCACTTTAAGCAGCTTTTTAAGTTGTCACCAGTTCACAGTTAAACGCGCAAATGTTGTACGTGGATCTGTAGGTCTGTAAAAAACTCAACACATTTGAAGTGAGAGCGAATAAAAATGTTGGTGAGGATGCACGCAGTTTAAAAATCATTGCTTCTAGTTAAGGCATCAAATGTGCTGACAGAATAAGGTAATTTGATGTGCGCGATCACTTCCAGTCCTGGTGATGTTATGATGTTATCGATGGACACTTATAGGCAATGCGGAGTCAGTGCCAAAATTTTTAAGAGGGGCTTTAAGCAAGCAACAGTATTAAATTTGGGTCACTGCCTCTCAAAGCACAAAACGACAAGATAATGCGAGAAGTTTGAGCACAATGCTCCCCTCCGGACTACGCCTATGTGCGAAGGCATTTATTACCAGACTGCGTTCTTGCACCACAGTTGGCAGGTATACATTGGCATGCAATGATGCGAAACAGTATTTTTAACTGCGGTAAAGCACCGAAAACAAGTGCTTCTGAGCAGTGTTTTTTTAGGTGTTTTTAGAGACCTAAACCAACGGTCTCTCAACATTCAGTAGAAACTAGCTTCATTACCACCATCGAAATACACTAAAACCTCGCTTTATGGCCATCTTGGTACTCAGATAAAGTAGTTGCGGTCTCTCAAAATGTCAGTGCCCTCAGCCAGGCGATACCTTGAAAAAGACCTGCTTCTGAGCTTGTTTGCTTCACAATAAAGATTTCATTGACTTCTGAATGTCATTACCGTTCTTCAGTGAAGCGTGTGTACGATATGCATTCAAGAAAGATTTTGAACGATACGCTCTTTTCAGAACTGCTCAACGAAATGAGTGCTGTAGGTGTCTTGGATGTGTAGAATCCTCGTGATCAACACTACAGCTTTTATTAAATGCTGAAGTGGAAGGCCTCTACGGTGTGAAAATTTTGAACAACATTTTACTAAAACGTTTCATCACTACTGCTGTCCAGACACAACAGTATAGTAGAAAGTCTGGAGGGTAAAATAAAAGTTCGAGGAAATCAGTTCCAGTATAATAAACGAACTAACTTGGGCGGTGGTCACTTTTAAGTTATGATGCGAGTCCTCAATTTGTTTCGTATTGTTACCTAACACTTCCAAGTTCAAATTTGTCGACAACTTTCCGTACAGGCTACAGTGAAATGCATACATATTTGGTAAATTACTTTTACATGTTCATAGGGACTACGGAACATGGGGGTTTGTCTTCCTGATCTTTTATCTGGACAAAAGTACCTTTTGCAAACAAGATGTGATTGTTTGCTTCGTCAATATAAAGTTCAGTCAAACTCATTGCGGCGTGTCGCATACCTCAGATTCAAAAAATGATTACAGTCGGTGATATTTTATATCTAACATTGTGCCGAACATGTGGGTTCGTTACCGCAGCATGCATTTCTGTTTTCAGTACTTCAACAAATTAAAAATTTTGGGATCGAAAAAAGTTGCATAACGTCGCAACAGTGTGTTGTATATCAAAACATTTAGACGCAACTCAGTAACTTGTTGGTTGCTGTTTTTAACCTGCTCCATGCCTGGATGTCCGGCCATGTTCCGACACATTTTTGAGCAAAATACAAACATTCTGAGGTACTCCCATATAGATGTTAGGGTCACGCTTTGACTAAGAGCAGATGCTTCGTATCACTCCCTCTAGAATCGATAAGTTGAAGGAAATTGTGCTCGTTGCTAACAGTTATTCAGTGCCAGTCTTTACATTTTCATCCAATTGCAATTGTATTGTGTGCCTTCCCATGAGTTTGTAGTTTATTGAAACATCACATGTGAATTAAGAGGTCATAGCACGCCCTTCACCGTAGGCCTATAGCCTTTTGTGCCTGTGAAATGAGGTAACAAGAAAGCTTCAGGTCTGTAGTTGGTTACCAGTGGTGGTGGTCCTTCAGTAGAAAAGTACAAGCTGATAGTTACAGATTCATGCAAAAGAAAAAAATCGGAATTGATCAGGAAATCATGTTATTACGGTCGTCGCAGGTGGGAGGGGGCCGTACTGCCTGCCCACAATTTGCAGTCGGCGACCCCTTCCAACTGGAAATCGATGATTACTTTACAATTGGTCTTAATGCATGTGGTCCCCCCGTTGTTGGCTTCAAGGGCGTAATGAGGGGGGTCAAGGAGGACACAATTACCCCGGGCGCCGAAAAGTCCCAACAATGCCACAAGTACTTTCTTCAGTGCAGTACTTTTACTTCCGAAAGATCTCAGGTTCGAACATGGGGGCGCCAAACTTGCTTCTTGCCCCGGGCGCCATCTAACCTCGTTACGCCTCTGGTTGGCCTGACCACAGGGTCTGAGCTAGGGGGGCCACTGCCCCCCCAAAATTTTTCAGGTCTCTTTCTGAAAGTCCTACACAGACCACTGACAGCTCCCCTTGTTGCAAAACTGGCCCGTCCAGTGGTCCCCCTCAAATGAAAATGTCTGGCTCCACCCCTGCCTGACCATGAACGAAAATCTCGCGACGCGTTTGTAACCCACTTGCTTTTCTCCTAAAAACATTATTTCGCAGCTCAGCGAATGCAAAAACACTAAAAACAATGGATTTACGTGGCATTGTATCACTGGGGCAAGCTTTCACGCCACTCAACGAAAAAGAAAAAACACGTTCTGCAGCAGTTTCAGTAACGAAATTAGTACATTACGGGCATTACCAAAATTGGTCACGATTAAATGCGCCACATAGTTTGTTGCGCGAGAGTGAAGCTATTGACGTTTGTTGTAGATTCTGCTACAGTATATCAAAATAGATGAACAGAAGTTTGTGGAAAGTCTTACATCAACCAAAACACTTTGCAAAAGCCACTTTTTTTGTTTTAGGGCTAGGGTTGCCAAGAAATATTGAAACTTACATCAAAGACCCACAATCTCTGTGGCGGAAAGGTACTGACTCGTATTCCTCTTCGAAGACACATATTTTCATCCCGTATCTACACTTCTTGAGAAGACTTGCATTGTTCTGCCATTGCTTCCCGTGTAATAACCCTTACATAGAGGAAACAGTTCCGTCTGTTTGGATCATGTCCCAGTTTGTGACTTGCACGTCCTGCAAAAGAGACCAGCTGCAAACAAAAACGTCAAAATTTCCGAGATTCACGCAATAAAACTTTTAAGTCTATCGAAAACCATTGAGAAAGTTCTATTTTTCATCTTTTCAAGTTCTAAAGTTTCTCACCGTAACTTGCGTAACATCCCACATCATAGCATCTAATCTATGGTCAACCTTCCAATTTAAGATATTGGCAAAAAGCACATAAAATTGCCAACTGGTGCGGAGAGAATGTGTCTTATACCGATTTTTAAGTTTGCAGCAGTTTGATTTCGACATGGCCACATAGTGTGCCCGGACATCTGTGAGGTTAACAGATTTGTTTCAAACTATTCTCGGGAATCCGTGTGGTTACCAGCGACCTGCACGCTTTGCTACAGGCAATAGTTCGAATGCTTTCGCTTGCGTGCTGTTTCATGTGCATGCGTATGATCTGCATCATTTCCATAGATGTCACCCACCACATCAATCACAGCCCTTCTGTCTATTATATGAACTGTGCACAGGCCCGTAACTAGAGGTTTGGACCCCCTTGGAAGATGTTTCGCTTCCCTGGAAACATGTGTTGGACATAGTATAAAAACTCATGGCCTCTCCTGGTCTCCCAACTGTGTATAATGAACTTCGCAGTTTCAAAACAGAAATAGGCTGCAGTAAACCTCGGGTAATCCGGATTAACCGAATATGGTTGTTTCTAGCCTGGCGTCGTCTAAGTACTGAGATCTCGGTGAGAATTATTTAAATTGAACACATCTACGACCCAACAGCATTTTTTCGCAGGAGCAAACCGAATTTCATGGTGTATTTACAATGGTACACGAGACTAGTAACCGCGATATCCAGGTAGTTACGAATAATTTTAAATTCATAAATTTAGATTACTTGGCTGCGAAGAAACCTGGGATTTTGGAGTTACGCAGAGATTTGTGCGATTGGTCCATGAGCACTCACTCTGTTTTAAATGTAATGCCCTCCAGACATCGTACAATACACTCAGTGATAAGGCTCTACGCACGCACACTCAACACTGATCAATAGACTGAAACCGTGGTGCGGCGGCGTGCCTAGAGCGTTATACTAATCGTCTCTACGATTACTCAAATGTTGCACGCAGTTGCGGCCGTTGTTATGATAATTCTATACGCTCGCAGGTGGCCATGAGCACGCTTGTGTTGCGTCTGAAAGCTGCCGAATCTTTCCTAGAGACCAGTCAATGCACTTATTAACACAACAGCGTGGAAGTGCAGTGCAGAAAAATCTGGATTACAAGATGTGAAAAGAGCAGATGTTATTCGGTATTGGCGAAGACCCGTATTAAAAAATCCGGAACAAGCGAAGAATTTTATAAAGAAAATGTTTTAAATCATTCGTACCACCAGTTTTATACGGTTTTGGTGAAGATCCGGATTAACCGAGGTTTACGGTACATAAACAAGTAACAATATTCCGTTCAAATATATCACACGATTTAGTCTTGATTGCCTTTTATTTTAAATCCTCCACGCGTGGATGGTGTCAATAGAGGAGTCGAACTTCGAAAAATTTTTCACTGAAAGTGAAGGTCCGGTGCCAAGCGAAATTCTTTCTCTGAATTCTCTTCTCAGTGTAAAGGAATAAAGTTTGGCGATGAATTTTTGATGTTAGTTGCGAAAATAAAAACTTCTGGTTAGACGTCAGATAGTCCACAAGCAACAGTTTGGGAATATCTAACCACTTAATTATATTTGACTTAGTTTTAGACGTCAATCAGTTACCTTTTTCTTACCCTAAAGCTGAATTCTAATCACCAGTTCTCACCATATTTGATATCTCAGTGAACAGCCACCGCTTGCGAACTTCATGACCTGCATTATCACCCTGCACATCAGCAGATGGCGTAAAGGCAGCGATGTCGCAAGTCAGAAATTTCGCTTGACAGGGGGTTTGAAAATCGAATGTCAACACCAACATTTTCATTTCGCTCACAAGTCGTTGCAGTTGCGCCTACTAACGGTGCAACAGTATTCGATGTGCTGTTGTTGTTACTCAACGAAAATGTGCTGATTGGTGTTTGTCTCAGCAAAGAAAGCGGTAGCGTCAATCCAGGGCCGCCCACAACATCTCCGATCGGAAGGGGTATGCGTTGAAAAATACCGCTGGCGCCGGTGTTTGTATATATTTCACACCCCTGCACATTTCGCTTTTTTGTAATCTGGCTTACTGGTCACGCCAAATCTAAGTTAGTACATATCGCGACATGTCTAAAGGTTCCAGCTATGCTGACATGATCACTACAGGCGCAGACCAAATGAAAGAAAATTCATTCTCTGCGAGATCAACTAACTTTGAATTGAAACTCTAATTTAGAACAGCATTGGATATTCATTGTTTGCCTTGCCCTTGACAGAAAAGTTGGTTTGCGAAATCACTTATCAATTTTCTGTTCCAGTTCAGTAAAATCGTTGTTATTTTGCTTGCTTTGTCTTCTACAAAAAGTTCATGTCTTTTAGTTCGACTTGTAGTAAAAATTTTACAGTTTTTCTTATGTGACTCTTGCCAGAATTAAAATCCATGTTTAGATCTCATTTCAATCTGCACACCGATGCTTTCTTAGTGTGCGGTGCTCAAGAGAATGCTGAAGATGTTGCAATCCTGGAAAAAATGCAGCATGTTATGATATCTCTGTGACCTAATGGTAGACAGACGGGGAATTTTGAACTGCCTGGACACGCCTAAAAGGGGTTGTGAAGTAGGACGATATCCATAGCTGGCGGAACTTCTTTCAAAGTGCAGGGGCACAAGTGCAAGACCAAAAACTATAGAAATTTTTTGTGGTTTGAATTGGCAACTGTGACGTCATAAGCATTGAAATATGACGTCATTAACTTTTGTCAGCATGTTTAAGCAATTTTATGCAATGTTTTATAAGCCCTCAACGACCCATATCTACACTTCAACCTATCTATCTACGCTACACTGACTTGAGCACATATATGAAACTAGTTGTTCTTACTAATTGTGCTACTTAAACTTTAAGTAAAATTCAAAATTTAAAAATAGGGGGCCAGGCACCTCCAGAAAAAAAGTGGAGGGGCCTAAGCCCATGCGACCATGGGTTCCGCCACCTATGACGATATTAAGAGAAGCTAATGTGATGCAAAAAAGCAGTCCGTGAAGCGATCTGCTTGTCCAGAAAATTGCTAGCCATCGTCGCAGCAGATTGTGAGGAAATTGCAACGAAAGTTTGTTTCACGTACATTATAGTAGTTTCTGCACGATATTTTTTTCAATCGTGTATGTTCTACATGTTACTGTTTATGTCAAAGAACGAATAACACTATTGTCATGTGAGAAATGCCTTATAATTGGCAATTGCAGAAATTTGCATTGTAGTTCATGTTGACAGCACTTACCATTTTTTTTATTTTGTTCTCTTTTTAGAATCAGTAAGTCTTCTGGTGTATTATGAGAATTTATTGTGCTTTCCATCTAATTTAATTATGAATTTTAAACATTGTTGATACCATTTTTAGCGGTGGAAAGTTTTAGAAGTCATTTTTTGGTATTCTGTACTGCACCATATGGTTTAATAGAAACATTCTCGTCTGATGCCATTGCGAAAGCGGGAAATAGCGAAGAAAAGGCCTCATGTTAAAATTCCTTTTCACTTTAAGCAGCTTTTTAAGTTGTCACCAGTTCACAGTTAAACGCGCAAATGTTGTACGTGGATCTGTAGGTCTGTAAAAAACTCAACACATTTGAAGTGAGAGCGAATAAAAATGTTGGTGAGGATGCACGCAGTTTAAAAATCATTGCTTCTAGTTAAGGCATCAAATGTGCTGACAGAATAAGGTAATTTGATGTGCGCGATCACTTCCAGTCCTGGTGATGTTATGATGTTATCGATGGACACTTATAGGCAATGCGGAGTCAGTGCCAAAATTTTTAAGAGGGGCTTTAAGCAAGCAACAGTATTAAATTTGGGTCACTGCCTCTCAAAGCACAAAACGACAAGATAATGCGAGAAGTTTGAGCACAATGCTCCCCTCCGGACTACGCCTATGTGCGAAGGCATTTATTACCAGACTGCGTTCTTGCACCACAGTTGGCAGGTATACATTGGCATGCAATGATGCGAAACAGTATTTTTAACTGCGGTAAAGCACCGAAAACAAGTGCTTCTGAGCAGTGTTTTTTTAGGTGTTTTTAGAGACCTAAACCAACGGTCTCTCAACATTCAGTAGAAACTAGCTTCATTACCACCATCGAAATACACTAAAACCTCGCTTTATGGCCATCTTGGTACTCAGATAAAGTAGTTGCGGTCTCTCAAAATGTCAGTGCCCTCAGCCAGGCGATACCTTGAAAAAGACCTGCTTCTGAGCTTGTTTGCTTCACAATAAAGATTTCATTGACTTCTGAATGTCATTACCGTTCTTCAGTGAAGCGTGTGTACGATATGCATTCAAGAAAGATTTTGAACGATACGCTCTTTTCAGAACTGCTCAACGAAATGAGTGCTGTAGGTGTCTTGGATGTGTAGAATCCTCGTGATCAACACTACAGCTTTTATTAAATGCTGAAGTGGAAGGCCTCTACGGTGTGAAAATTTTGAACAACATTTTACTAAAACGTTTCATCACTACTGCTGTCCAGACACAACAGTATAGTAGAAAGTCTGGAGGGTAAAATAAAAGTTCGAGGAAATCAGTTCCAGTATAATAAACGAACTAACTTGGGCGGTGGTCACTTTTAAGTTATGATGCGAGTCCTCAATTTGTTTCGTATTGTTACCTAACACTTCCAAGTTCAAATTTGTCGACAACTTTCCGTACAGGCTACAGTGAAATGCATACATATTTGGTAAATTACTTTTACATGTTCATAGGGACTACGGAACATGGGGGTTTGTCTTCCTGATCTTTTATCTGGACAAAAGTACCTTTTGCAAACAAGATGTGATTGTTTGCTTCGTCAATATAAAGTTCAGTCAAACTCATTGCGGCGTGTCGCATACCTCAGATTCAAAAAATGATTACAGTCGGTGATATTTTATATCTAACATTGTGCCGAACATGTGGGTTCGTTACCGCAGCATGCATTTCTGTTTTCAGTACTTCAACAAATTAAAAATTTTGGGATCGAAAAAAGTTGCATAACGTCGCAACAGTGTGTTGTATATCAAAACATTTAGACGCAACTCAGTAACTTGTTGGTTGCTGTTTTTAACCTGCTCCATGCCTGGATGTCCGGCCATGTTCCGACACATTTTTGAGCAAAATACAAACATTCTGAGGTACTCCCATATAGATGTTAGGGTCACGCTTTGACTAAGAGCAGATGCTTCGTATCACTCCCTCTAGAATCGATAAGTTGAAGGAAATTGTGCTCGTTGCTAACAGTTATTCAGTGCCAGTCTTTACATTTTCATCCAATTGCAATTGTATTGTGTGCCTTCCCATGAGTTTGTAGTTTATTGAAACATCACATGTGAATTAAGAGGTCATAGCACGCCCTTCACCGTAGGCCTATAGCCTTTTGTGCCTGTGAAATGAGGTAACAAGAAAGCTTCAGGTCTGTAGTTGGTTACCAGTGGTGGTGGTCCTTCAGTAGAAAAGTACAAGCTGATAGTTACAGATTCATGCAAAAGAAAAAAATCGGAATTGATCAGGAAATCATGTTATTACGGTCGTCGCAGGTGGGAGGGGGCCGTACTGCCTGCCCACAATTTGCAGTCGGCGACCCCTTCCAACTGGAAATCGATGATTACTTTACAATTGGTCTTAATGCATGTGGTCCCCCCGTTGTTGGCTTCAAGGGCGTAATGAGGGGGGTCAAGGAGGACACAATTACCCCGGGCGCCGAAAAGTCCCAACAATGCCACAAGTACTTTCTTCAGTGCAGTACTTTTACTTCCGAAAGATCTCAGGTTCGAACATGGGGGCGCCAAACTTGCTTCTTGCCCCGGGCGCCATCTAACCTCGTTACGCCTCTGGTTGGCCTGACCACAGGGTCTGAGCTAGGGGGGCCACTGCCCCCCCAAAATTTTTCAGGTCTCTTTCTGAAAGTCCTACACAGACCACTGACAGCTCCCCTTGTTGCAAAACTGGCCCGTCCAGTGGTCCCCCTCAAATGAAAATGTCTGGCTCCACCCCTGCCTGACCATGAACGAAAATCTCGCGACGCGTTTGTAACCCACTTGCTTTTCTCCTAAAAACATTATTTCGCAGCTCAGCGAATGCAAAAACACTAAAAACAATGGATTTACGTGGCATTGTATCACTGGGGCAAGCTTTCACGCCACTCAACGAAAAAGAAAAAACACGTTCTGCAGCAGTTTCAGTAACGAAATTAGTACATTACGGGCATTACCAAAATTGGTCACGATTAAATGCGCCACATAGTTTGTTGCGCGAGAGTGAAGCTATTGACGTTTGTTGTAGATTCTGCTACAGTATATCAAAATAGATGAACAGAAGTTTGTGGAAAGTCTTACATCAACCAAAACACTTTGCAAAAGCCACTTTTTTTGTTTTAGGGCTAGGGTTGCCAAGAAATATTGAAACTTACATCAAAGACCCACAATCTCTGTGGCGGAAAGGTACTGACTCGTATTCCTCTTCGAAGACACATATTTTCATCCCGTATCTACACTTCTTGAGAAGACTTGCATTGTTCTGCCATTGCTTCCCGTGTAATAACCCTTACATAGAGGAAACAGTTCCGTCTGTTTGGATCATGTCCCAGTTTGTGACTTGCACGTCCTGCAAAAGAGACCAGCTGCAAACAAAAACGTCAAAATTTCCGAGATTCACGCAATAAAACTTTTAAGTCTATCGAAAACCATTGAGAAAGTTCTATTTTTCATCTTTTCAAGTTCTAAAGTTTCTCACCGTAACTTGCGTAACATCCCACATCATAGCATCTAATCTATGGTCAACCTTCCAATTTAAGATATTGGCAAAAAGCACATAAAATTGCCAACTGGTGCGGAGAGAATGTGTCTTATACCGATTTTTAAGTTTGCAGCAGTTTGATTTCGACATGGCCACATAGTGTGCCCGGACATCTGTGAGGTTAACAGATTTGTTTCAAACTATTCTCGGGAATCCGTGTGGTTACCAGCGACCTGCACGCTTTGCTACAGGCAATAGTTCGAATGCTTTCGCTTGCGTGCTGTTTCATGTGCATGCGTATGATCTGCATCATTTCCATAGATGTCACCCACCACATCAATCACAGCCCTTCTGTCTATTATATGAACTGTGCACAGGCCCGTAACTAGAGGTTTGGACCCCCTTGGAAGATGTTTCGCTTCCCTGGAAACATGTGTTGGACATAGTATAAAAACTCATGGCCTCTCCTGGTCTCCCAACTGTGTATAATGAACTTCGCAGTTTCAAAACAGAAATAGGCTGCAGTAAACCTCGGGTAATCCGGATTAACCGAATATGGTTGTTTCTAGCCTGGCGTCGTCTAAGTACTGAGATCTCGGTGAGAATTATTTAAATTGAACACATCTACGACCCAACAGCATTTTTTCGCAGGAGCAAACCGAATTTCATGGTGTATTTACAATGGTACACGAGACTAGTAACCGCGATATCCAGGTAGTTACGAATAATTTTAAATTCATAAATTTAGATTACTTGGCTGCGAAGAAACCTGGGATTTTGGAGTTACGCAGAGATTTGTGCGATTGGTCCATGAGCACTCACTCTGTTTTAAATGTAATGCCCTCCAGACATCGTACAATACACTCAGTGATAAGGCTCTACGCACGCACACTCAACACTGATCAATAGACTGAAACCGTGGTGCGGCGGCGTGCCTAGAGCGTTATACTAATCGTCTCTACGATTACTCAAATGTTGCACGCAGTTGCGGCCGTTGTTATGATAATTCTATACGCTCGCAGGTGGCCATGAGCACGCTTGTGTTGCGTCTGAAAGCTGCCGAATCTTTCCTAGAGACCAGTCAATGCACTTATTAACACAACAGCGTGGAAGTGCAGTGCAGAAAAATCTGGATTACAAGATGTGAAAAGAGCAGGTTTTATCCAATATTGGCGAAGACCCGTATTAAAAAATCCGGAAGAAGCGAAGAAATTTGTAAAGAATAACGTTAGAAATCATTCGTACCACCAGTTTTATACGGTTTTGGCGAAGATCCGGATTAACCGAGGTTTACTGTAACTAAATAGGGCCTATAGCGGTGTGCTTCTGTTGTAGCTGTAAGACTGTCCATTCAGCAGGTGTGGGTAACAAGTGTAATCCGCAGTGAAAACACCTCGAAATGCGCAATTCCAGAACTTCCTGTTGTGCCCTTACTGCCCAGGCAATGACATCATTACAGCAGCTTAATATTAACAGTACGTTTAAGGCAAGGGATACAGCCTAATACGTATGGTGCTCTGTCAGGATATAAGGCAAGAGGTCACCAACGAAATGCCACAAAAAGACTTAAAAGTGAGCTAGCAAACACTCGACCAATGGGATTTCAACGTTAATGAAGACTACAGGCAGTGCTAGCTGCTTGTATGGGATGGAGTTGTACTGAAATGTGACGAGACCAGAGATTCACGTTCTTTTAATGGTATAGAAGTGACTACCGTGGATGCATAGTGTAATAAGTGCACTGTTGTAGGTTTACTCTGCGTAGGAAGTAGAGTCAACCCGGCGTGTAGCCACGAGGGGACATTCGGTGTCATTGCCCCCCATATTTTGTTTCGAAATTTTTTTTGCTAAAACAAAATAAAAACAAAAATATTTCCACACCCGAACCTTAAAACCTGGCTATGGACCTGGAGTCAATGATAAAAGATTCCACAGTAGGTGATACAAATTTCAATCAACTTACTAAGCTGCATTAATGATACTTACATCAATATCTTGGCCCTTAACCAACAATGATTGCTTTCAGAAATTGTTATACAATGGTGCATGGGCGTCGGAAAGGAGAACGTTGGCCTCCTTCGATTTTGAAATTTGACATTTTCCTATTAAATTTGTAGCAAAAAAGGTTGTTCTCGTACTTTCAAGTGGATAACATGAAAATTTACTATTTAGCCCCATGGAAAAATGCACTGTTGTCTCCCCCATGGAAAAAACTTCCAACGCCCATCCCATGGTGTCATTTTTTGCGTATTTTCTCCAATTAAACGACAAACATCTTTTGCTGACTGTAACCATTTCAAGTGCACATACGGCGCGTTGATTTTCTACAGAGATTGCCGCTGGGACGGGTGGGAATAACCTTCCTGTGTTCTCTTGACCAAACTCATCAGTTGGTCCTTAAATTTCCAGAAATAGGCGGTTTTTCGGAATTTTATAGTTTTTGCCATTCTTACGTGTCTAACTAGTTTTGGCGGGTCTTAGGCAATTGGCCTATGATGCTTATTTACAACACCGACCGGGCCGTAAAGATAAGCTTTATGTTGGCTAAGTTCAAGAAGCTTCAGATGTTCAAGTGGAGAAAACCGAATCCTTAATTGTAGGATTTTATTACTGAAAACATATTTAACACCAGGGTCATCATTGTGTTTTTTCTAGTGCCTGTAACAGAGGAGTAATTTCCGAGTGGTAAAAGTATATTTCAAGTGTCACTTTAGCCTCCTGTTGTTGGTTGATATTTCGAGTAGGCAACGTAGCCGTGGGAACACGCAAAACTGTCGTTGCTCGATGTTGTCAAAACGTGAATTTTTTTGTAAAAAGACTTCTTGTGGTGTGAGACTGCCGATCGTTTTCATAATTAGGCCAACGATTTTGAGTTTACTCCACTTGTCACGCATGACATAACATTATGACATTGATAAAAGCATAGCAACTTCCCCTTCGCAAAATTGATTTTTGGTTGTGCTCCTTTCGTTTTCTTAACCTAATTTTCGATTTAGGTTGTTCTGACACCAAAAGTTTTTTTCATGAGACGGAATCCACAATTCTTACATTTTGTCTGCCTTACAAAGATGTTACCATTGGCGCCGATTTTTTGTCACTCTTACCACTTTACCGTGAAACCCAAGTAGCAGTGCGGGTGTGTCTCACAAAATTACGAAAAGGTGACTCTTGCTAGTCATTTCAAGCATGCAAAAGCGCAGTTGAAAGCGAGCTGTGGAGCTGGAGCCCAAGCAATTTTGTATGCCTGAAGCCAAAAACTGCTAGGCTGAAATGTAAATTCCGCTTCTACAGCTCTAGTCTGTAGGGTAAGCGAGTTTTACAAGTAATACAATGGTTTTCAGTGGACCAAATCGTTACTGAACCGGAGCCTAAAATTTGTGTTCCGGTTGCACAGGCAGTGGTGTAACTCGAAGTTTGAGCATGGGGGAAAACTCAGTTAAAGAGCAACACTCAGAAAAGGGTTAAGAAATTATAGTGGATGCCTACACTAAAACCCGAAATCACCGGAAAAAACTTCGAAAAACGCAAAAAAACAACTTACTGAAAACCAAAACAATACTCTAAATCGAAATATAAGCTAAGTGGGGGCAGGCCCGTAGCCGGGTTTTAAGGTTTGGGGGAAAAACACATTTTTAGGAGGGCAACATTTTCCTTTTTATTGTCTGGGCACAACTAAACTTAGTGGGCACTGCCCTCGAATGCCCCCCCGTGGCTACAGGCCAGAGTGGGGGCCCGGTTTTGGCATTTGGTTTGCCAGAGGGAGCGGTTCGAACCCCTGCCCCCGTCAGTTACGCCACTGTACAGCCGGGGTCAAAGCAACGAATTTTAAGTAATATTAAGGGAGCGGAAATCAAGTGCCAAAATCTTGACTGGTGTTGCAAGCAGCGAATGATTTCATGAGCAACTGCTTTACGTCAAGAAATTTTTCGGTATATAGAAAAATCGCTACCCACCCCAGAGGAAGTAAATTTTTAAAGTCGAATCACTACGAAACGAGGTGTTTCGCAAAAACATAGTCGAAGACGTTCGTTAAAAATGTGTTCTAGCATACGAGTAGCAAACGAACTCGTAATTCCAAATCGCTAGCCGAGTTGCAAAATGTCCGACACTAAATTTGCAAAACGAGTACGACGTGGCCGTTGGTACTTTCATTCAGTACTGTCGTTACAAGAGCGTCAAAACTGCAGCGGACTGTGTTGCCAATCATCACTCTGCTATGACGAACTGATCAAATGTTTTATGTAGAGACACTTTACATTTACAAGGGCACAACATGAGCTTATGGACA
>JGI24159J19872_10005246_pt1 | contig 16718 bp, 13 predicted proteins | sample Ectturendosymbi4_FD_19872 | JGI IMG/M metagenome (IMG submission 19872) | reverse complement strand
CTATATTTTGCTGATTCCAAACTCGCAATGTTGCAAAGTCCTCCTGGACATGNCGCTAAACTGGAACAGGTGATGGGTCTGCAATTCCGGAGTTCTGCAGTTTGGGAAAAACTGGAATACCCTTTAGCCATCATTACCCAGGTCCACTCTCGCCCACAGTGGTGACGCCTGACAAGGTTCAAGTTATGGATCAGGTAGTGTCTTTGGAAAGGTAGATTGAGCTCATCAGCCATGTAAGGCAACCAATCCAGGCATGAAGAGCCGATAGGCAGTTGGCAAACATTTTCCCTCTCTGGCATCCCTTGCAGTTGAACCTGAACCTAATATATATATCAGGTCCTTCCTTGGGTCTCTCTGGGATATGCGAAGTGTAGTCTGCTGATGACTGGGGAGCTCAGAATTACTACCGCTTATCGAGCTGGCTGTGGAGAATTTTTTTCACCTTCTCTCCTAGAGGTTCTGTCATACACACACCAATCGTGCAAAACGTTGTGAGATGCGATGTCCTTTACAGAAACTTTTTACGGCGCAGTTACTTCCTGCTAACAACCAGTTCGTATTTGTATAACAACCAGTTCGTATTTTTTTGCAAAGCACCAGTATTTCTTCGTTTCCGTAAACCGTCTGCTTTTGCTTTCAGATCCCGTATTCATTTTCCTCTTATTTATTATGTATTTTCAAAGTTATGCCGGGAAAGGGGATTCAGAAACTTTGGTGTTGTTTTATTCTTACTGTTTTTGACATCTCCAGCGTCACTTTCAAGTTTTCCGCCTGATGTGTTGATCGAGACAACCAGCAAAGCGTAACATGCTTTGCGAAGTCTTACGACAGGAATGCCACTGCACCCATCGTTAATTTTCTAAAATTGACGGTCAAAACAATTTTTACTTTTGCAACACAGTTGGTTTTGATGAATTGCTTGAATGTTTTCGAGGTCACTTGCTTTTATTGAAACGAGAAGTAAGAAGCATTCGCTGAATTCGAGTAAATTTTTCGAAGGGCGCAAGTCAAAAGCAAATGTGTTTGTCTTGACAGAGCAGACGACAAGCAGCTCTGTTGCTCAGCCTAAACCAAATCGCATGCTTAGCTTTCTCTTTATCACTGCACGAAACTGGAGTTTCACCCAAGCATGCATTTACGACGGTACACTTTGTGAAGTTTAAATCGGACTCTTTTCAGGCAGATGGGTATGGTTCCTGTAGCTCTGTCATTGGCGGTCAGCTTTATGTCCGCAGTGACCGTCCTTGGGACTCCATCAGAAGTTTACAGATACGGAACAATGTACTGGTGGTAAGAGGACTGGCATAATATAAACAATTTAGTATGCTTTTTCCTTTGTGTTTCATTCCCTGCGCTTTTTCAACATTTAGGGTTTTGATCTCAGGTTTTCTGCTTCAGTGATTTCGACGCAATAAATCCTTATCTTATTGTTCTAGGTTTTTGCTGGCCATGTTCATGGTCGCAGCACTTACAGGCGAGATTTTCATCCCAGTTTTTTATCGTTTGGGAATATCCAGCACCTACGAGGTAAGGAAACTCAAAACACGTAATGAGCAAGTAGCATTTTTACTTCGTTTTATTTAGTTCCAGAGTCATGGCTACAGCTTGTCATGAGTTGATTTTTGATGCACGCTCTTGCTTTTGCAAGGTTGTTGTCTCTGCAGAACTTGACCAGATTTTTGATACAATACTAGTTAACTGCATTGTTCTTGCATTTCAGTATTTGGAAAGGAGGTTCAACAGAGTTATCCGAGCTTTAGGCACGCTCACATTCACTTTGGAAAATATCCTCTACGGTGGAATTGTCATGTACGCTCCTGCTCTTGCACTTAGTCAAGGTAAAAAGATAATTACGATTTCAACGGTTAGTACTTTGTGATAACAAACAACTCCTGATTTTGGTGTGTAATCTTGATTCGTGCTGTTGTTTGTTTATTTTTGTGCATGGAAAAGTAGCACTTGCCTTGTAAGCGCAAGATATTTGGATTTCTTGAAAACGATCTCACCTATACGTTGCGGCAAGCAGAGCAGTGACTGCTGATCGTAATCATTATTTTTCAGTGACTGATCTTGGCTTGTGGACTGCTGTCATTGCAACTGGTCTAGTCTGCATTTTTTATACAACTCTGGTAAGTTATTTATTGGCAGTTGACAATACGTTCTCTTACACAGCATTATGCCTTTGTGCTCGTCCGTATTTGCATTCTATTGCTGCCTTGCGTCACGTCTATATACATCCTCATTTTTTCCAAAGCATTTTAGGTGGCTGTTCATCAAAACTCACATGCACTGACATTTTCGGAAGGAACATAAGCCAATTTACCCTGGGGCACTTGGAACAGGGAATATTGTTCAAAAAATGAGTCTAATTATAAGGTATATTGTTCACAATTTAGTTCCCACAAACAACGTCTCATTTGCGCAATGAAAGCGACGTTTATTAAACCTACATCTTAATTTTTTATGGAAATTCAGGTTGGCAGTACTGACATCTGGTGATTTTGGTAGCCCATTTTCTAGTGCTATGTGCAAGCCTTTTGGGGGGAACAATTTTACTTATTAAATCGTATGTCGGGCTTAAGTTCTTCAGAAATAAAAAGCTGCTATTTCACCTGAAGTTTGGTAATGAGCGCATGTGTGTGTTGTTTAATCGCTGTGGCGAGTCGTTTTTGTTTTGTAATCTAGAGTAAGGTAAGGTTTACGTTGTTCATTGGCAACCATTTATTTCAACAGTGAATAGACGCATGAGGCGATGCCGTGATTTTGTGTCCATGTATTAAGTTTTTCAAGATGGTTGGAGAACAATTTATCATCTTTCCAGACGCTGTTGTATTTCATTTACACTGGATGCTATGCGAAAGTGAAAACCACGAACGATGGTTATAAACAATTTTCAGGGTGGTCTGAAAGCTGTGATATGGACGGATGTCTTCCAAGCTCTAATTATGCTTGCCGGCTTCTTGTCAGTGGTCATCAAAGGCTCAGTTGATGCTGGTGGATTTTCAAAGGCCTGGCAGACTTGTGCTGAACGTGGAAGAATAGACTTTATTCAGTAAACTTTTTCCTAGTTGTTTGCTTTTGTTCTGAAAGAATCTTAGATACTTTTTTTCTGACCAGATTGTAAAGTTTATCTCTGGCCTTATCTACATCTTTGTATGTTGGCATAATTGAGATAATTATGCTCTTCCTATCATGCTGAAAAGCTAAATTTTGTAAAAAATAGCAACAGTGTAATTTATAACTTGTGTTCGATTTTACACTCCACGTAGATTTTCTAAGCATTCAAACTGCGAACCGAACCGAAACTTTTGACCGCATATTTCTAATCGAAGAAACTGAAACCTAAAACATTTTAGAGGCTCTCTATAGTGCTGTTTGTAAAAAAGAGTTGGTTCAAAGCAAATTCTTTTGGTAGGATAAGTCTGTAAAGCAGGGATAGGGAACTTATTTGCTATCACGGGCCGCATAAATTGTGGCTGCGAGCCACAAATAACATTTGATTCTATCTTGCAATTCTACCTTTATCTAACTATGAAGAATAGAGGCTTCTTATGACATACCACCTAAGTACCTGCTTGTCATGGAGATTCGTTTTGACGCGATTTTTTATTCTTAATTGGGGAATGAAAATTCTGATACGGGCTAGATCAAATGTTCACACGGCCGCATTTTCTCCATCCCTGCTGTGAAGGAAGCACTGCTTCGTTGGAACGTTTCAAATAGGTCCTCGAACAAGTTGCGTAACAGAACATCTTTATGTAGAAGTAGACCTTGCTACCCGTACTCGTTTCAAATTGTGCGATGAACCAACTTGTTTCAGCTGTTGCAGGGCCTGATAACTGCAAAGCAAACTGATCTGATCATGCGACCCACTCAGGCACTCCCCGAGGAACAAAAGACCCTTTCTAGCAGAAAATTAGGAGTTGAGAAAAGTTAAATATCTGCTTCTTTATTATTTGAACGCTCTTGCCACACCACGTTTACCTCAAATATTGACAAGCACTAGCGCACGGAGGGGAGGTGCACTGTGCCATGCCCCCCCCCCACCTCAGACCTTAAAAATAAAAAACTTTACAAACAGTATGCGTATTTTTTGGTGCAAATACGTATTTTTAGGTGTAATTTGCGTATTTTTGGTGTAATATTGCAAAATTTTCCCGGGGGCATGCCCCACCCTCGGGAATTTTCTGCGCACGCCACTGTTGACAAGTTCCCAGTATTACCTATTTATACGTTCTGTGTCAATAGACACCATGCTGTTCTTTTGTCGCGTTAAGGTTTTACGCATAAGGTTTTGTCGCTCAGTTTAGCACAGAAAGTAGATCGAAATCTGTAACCAGCACTCTCGCCTCAAACAGTTTACCATTTTTAATACATTTTAAAGCCCTGTTTTTGCTACTCATCGGATATTCTGTTCACCTATTAATAACGGCCAGGTATGTCACATCATTTGGCAAAAATTTCAATATTTTAATACTAAACCATATGTTTATATTTGGAATGTATTGGCCTCGTAGTTAATGTTTGTATATATCTTCTAAAAATTATTGTAACCACCATCAAAAGTTGGCTCTGTAATAATGTAAAAATTTGACTCTGTGATCATGTACGTTTTGGTTTTTCCTAAACAAAATACACTAAATCTACCCCACTGACTCACCACGTGGTCTAGGTAGACTACTGGTGCTCCACCTGGAATATCTAGTGATGTACAGCGAGTTCCATAAGTCCTTGATAAAACGTTCACTGACCTATGTGCAATACAGTTTCGACTATTCAAGTAACTTCACTCCACAGATGAAAGAAGGAGGGAATCAATTGTACATTTTTAATAGGAGATCGATTTCACGCAACATTACGCATCGTCAGTCCTATCATCTTATTCAAACAGTTTTTTTCTATTTGAATGAGATGATAAGGCTGACGATGTGTAGTGCTACGTGAAATCGATTCTCCATTAAAAATTTGCGATTGATTCCTTGCTAATTCTTTCACCTGTTGAGTGAAGTTACTTGAACACAGATAAGTACAAGTTTGAATTATCGCAAAAACATTAAAAGCAGAGCCCAGTAGGCGGATTCCTCGAAAGCTCATAGAAGGCGGTTACCACGAAAGTTCATAGAAAACCTAGAGCTTTTATTTGACAGTTTCGACTAGTTGTTCATGAGATGTCAGCATAGCAAAGTAGTCCATCGGATATTTTTTAAAAAGATGGTCCACGGGCCAATAAATGTTGAGAACCACTGATCTAGTCGGTTGGCGGTTAACAACGACCTTGAAGTAATACAGGCTTTTCTTGTTTGGTAATGAAGTGGTCTTTGAAAAAAAGAGGGAGCGTGGGATATTTGCAAAGATACTTTGTGAACGTCTATTGCAGTATTTATGCGTTGCAAAAGTTTATTATTTTTCTTGTATTTTACAGTTTTGAACTTGACCCACGTATCAGGCACACGTTTTGGACGATATCGGTCGGTGGAACCTTCTTGTGGCTTGGCATATATGGTGTTAGCCAATCGATGGTTCAAAGATTTCTTGCCTGCAAAACGTTAAAACAAGCGAAGGGGTGAGTGATCTCAACAGTGTCTAAAACGTGGGCAAATATAATCGCTCTGGCTTTGCAATGCATGAAGAGAGCATCTCTGGTTATCTGCTTAACTTATTGCCCAAGTTGAGAGTGCTCTAAATAAAGGGGAAAGATATTCCCCGTAACTAGTGAGAAGAAAATAATTTTGCCGAATGTAGTTTTCTTCCCAAAAGTTTGATCTATGCATTTTGTTGTGGGAAATTTTGTGTCATTTTTTTCTGCTGCTGATCTAACTTGTCATCTAAGGCAGGGCTTCTCAAACTATGGGTCTCGACCACATTTGGGGCCGCGAAATGTAATTTTAGGGTCGCGAAAAAAATTGCCTTGGCAAATCAGATATAAATGTTTTTGTAAACTTTACAAGAAAATTAAAGGTAGGCTTGCATTGAGTCTATTTCTACTGCATTTTAGGGGCAATAGCGTGCTTCATTCTGTCACTTGTTTACCAGGGTGTCTGCCCGAACCATCAAATGATAATGATCAACCAAACACAACAAGTTATGCGTTGTTACGTCATGATATTTTAACGTACTGACCAATATTGACCTTATAGCATTCATTCCGAAATGAAGGCATGCTTTTAGCGCTCTAGGTCTAGTCTTCTAGGTGTGAGGGTAACTGCTTTGAGACCACACCGAGTAGTTTTAGACTAAAGTTGAAAGCTTCATACGCAGTTTCAGAAGTACTTTGGACTTTGATTCAGGAAAAGTTGTATACACAAATTATACATATCTGAAATTTCAGGAGGCCACACCCCTGCCACACCCAGGATGAGTTTGCGGAGTTATTAGACGACAAAAATTGCAGTTGGAATTCTCAAAACAGAGTTTATGTCATTTTTCGATAAGAACAAAAAATGAATGCCCAGTCATTTCTGATCTAGCCATTCATAAACTCTTAGAATTTTTCGTAACAAATTTTTTGTTAAGCGGCATTTTGAACTTTGACAATCATCAAGTCCAAAAACCAATCCTTTTTGAAAAATGTTGAGAATGTCCTTCGTCCTGCGTTGTCTTGTATCAATCTACGAATGGATGATCTGTGCAAAAATCATCAAGTGCATCCATCCCATTCGTTGTGTTTGATAACTTCTATAACTTCAATTGTTTCTTTGATAATTTTTTCGCCTTACTGTTTCCATTACTTGGTAGTTTTATTACCGCATGTTATTTTTGTGGATTGTGTGCATTTGTATGATTTCGCCTAGACAAACATGCCTCTTGAGATGTTTACACGTATCATTAACATCTAGGGCTCAAGGCTATCCAGGGGCCACATAGAAAAAAACATTTCTAAAGTGGGTCGCAAAACGAAAAATTTTGGAAACCCTGATCTAAGAAACAATCTCTGTGCTTTGCTCTCGCTCTTTTTAAGGCCGTTTTTGTTGCCATGTTTTGTTGCTGGAGATGTAGCGAAATACTTTGACGATATCGAAAGATTGTTCGTTCTTTTAACTGAAATCACGTGACCAATTGTTGCAAAACCACAACGCAATTTCATTTCTAGTGCTTTGTTCCTGAGCTGGTTGGGCTTGGTGGTGATCATAAGTCTTTGCTGCATGATGGGTGTGCTAATTTTCGCTTATTATGCGGATTGTGATCCCCTCACAAAAGGCGACGTTGCCGCAGCGGACCAGGTAATACGGGCACGATATACTTCAAATACGTGCGTGTTAGCTGTTGGTCTCATTGCAATCATTCATTGGCATTGGGTTTTGCTGGTAGGTTTGGCAAACGTGTTTGGCCGTTGAGAAATTTCTTGATAAATTGTGTGTAACATTTCTTAACTGCGTGTCGTGAACGTTCCTGCAGAGCAGGGATCTCCAAAATTTTTTGTCAGAGTTATTAAATAACTGTTCGAGAGCCGGACATCTCATGCAATGTCATTGATTCCGGGTATGTTACATTCTACCAAATCGACAAATGTTTCGTAAACATTATTTTTCCGTTATTCACAAAATGTCTTTGGGGCCGGATGAAATGGCTTTGCGAGCCAATTTTGGCCCTCGGGCCGTAATTTGGAGACCCTGCTGCAGAGAAAACCAGCTTGGAAAGAACTGATGAAAAATGCACTGTTTTTCATAAAATGCGTTCATTTAGCGGTAAAGCTTGACGTTGATATCATTGAAAAAATTGATATGAATATTGAAGTTTTATGCTCTCTCACCTTTACTATATATGGGCTATACTTGCGAATGGCAAACAATACACAGTGTCAGAACGGTTGCAAATTACTAGGTTTACTAATATGTCGAACCAGTAACATATGTGTTTTTTCTATGACAACAAATATTTCAAACGAAATGCGAAAGTAAGGCAACTGCAAAATTTTTCCGTGGCTAGATGTCCTGTGAAAACGTAATTTGAAAAAAATGTTTATTACGTTCAGCAGAACCTGCTTCTCATCTCCTCACCGTTTTATACTTAACTAGTTTTTTGTTGTAGCCAGTTTTTTGTTTATCGGATTAAAGAATGTTCTCGGACATTCTTCAGTTTCATCTTTCAATGAGTGCTTCCATTTGGATCGCAAGGCAAGTATAGTTTGGTCCAAATGTGTAAAACTGGAAAAAACAAGTCAACTTGTGTGAACCTTACAAAATAAGCTTGAAAAACAGTTCAAAAGCCTGAAACATCAAGTAAAATGTGTATTACAGTTGCTTCCCTTCTATTCTCTGGCTCTGTTTCAAAATCTTCCTGGACTTACCGGTCTTGTTATTTCCTGCGTTTTTTCTGGAAGTTTAAGGTGAGACCTGTGTTAGTTTAACAGAGCTTCGATAAGACAAGCTGACCTAATGATAAAACTCATTAGTCATGGGCGTCGGACGAATTTTTTCCAGGGGTGGACAATAGTGGATTTTTCCAGGGGTAGTAAAAAAAGATCTTTCCAAGGGGGAAAAATTGGAAAATTTTATTTTAACCACTCGAAAGTAAGAGAGCAGCCTTTTTTGCTAAAAATGTAATGGAAAAATATGAAATTTCAAAGTCCAAGAGGGCGCCCCTGCCCTCTTTCGGAGGCTCATATCATCAGTATTGCTGCGCAGAAATGTGGACAACGGCAGGATGAGGGTTGTTTTCTATTTCCGGTTGTAGGCTTGCATTCCTCGTTTGTTTGCGGGTTGTGACGAAAAATGTGTTGTTCACTTCTCTCACGCATAAAGGCAGCAAACGTTCATTTGCAATTTTCATTTCAAATAAATATACACATTGCGACCTAGTTTTTCGGAACGAGTTTCCCGTGTTAATATGTGTTCAACTTGGGCATGCCTCACGCCTACTTTGATGAACCACATTACGTCATCTGATGCAAAAAACTCACAGCTCGGCAATGACTTGAAGGTTTTGGGAAAAAATAGTTTGTGAGAGCAAAACCTTCAAAACTATCAAAAAGTCTGCCAAGCCTGAAAGATTTTGATAAAACGCTGGAGTTTTTAAATTTTGAAATGGGCTAATGTTATTTCTCCTCCCTGATTGCAGACATACATATCCATGTTTGTCATGTTTCTTCTCAGAACACCAAGAACTTGTACAAGCTTTCAAAAGATCGACTGTGTTTAGCTATCTCGTTTTATTTATTTAAGAAAATTATCTTCAAAAAGCGAAAACAAAGCAACGGTATTTTTGTCTTAGATTCATTTTGCTTGGCCAATTATGAGGTTCGGAAAATAATTTACATCGAATGGCTGTCATTGCGGCTTTAAAGCTTGAAAACATTAAAGATGGAATTCAGGATTCGCTTTTTTAAACCATTTTTAGCAATTGTTTCTTGCATCTTTTGTGTCTACGTGAGCTATTTGCTTTTCCGCACTTTGCCAACAATGAATGCTTGGTGAAAACATCATCCCTGAAGCAAGCGAAACTTTTTCATCAACTTATTTCCTCAAGTCTATTTCGGTTGTAAAGTTGCCACTTACGGGTGCTAACTGCTGTATTAACAATTCTCTGATGAAGCGTAGATGGCCCACTAAGTTTCAAATTTCCATCGGGGTAATAATTTCGAAATTTCTTGAAACACTTCGCCTAACCTACAGCAAATCCTTTTGCATGCCCTGTGTAGTAACTATGTGTATTCACGTTGAATAATTCGAAAAACTGTGTACCACACAAGCAGAGAATTTCTAAATTAAACGTAGCACACACAGGTACACCGCATTATTGCGGCAGACCGTCAACTACAACGGCAACCAACAATTTTTCTTACTGTTTCATGGACCTGAAGGCGAAATATTTGCAATGTTGATTGGCGTGATTTTGCCGACCGAAGCACTCGCAGTTTACATGAGATCAGCTTAGTCGTTGTAAGAGCACGGTCTTGCCCGCTGAACTGTATATGACTTGACACTCTGCATTTGCTGCGCCGAAGCATGGCAGAAGAATAGCTGTCGCCACTGGACATTACAAGCTCTAAAGAACGACGTCTTTTTCGGATTGTTTTTCTTAAGAATATTCAGATGAAAAGTGAACGCGTTTCGATACCAAAGGCATGAATGCGAAGCCAAGAATTTAGCAGTAGCAACAGAATAGAATGACCTGATCTCGCAACGGAACTTTATTAATTGTGAGTGTACACACACAAAGTCATAATGGAAAAGAACCGCCAATCTCGAAAACGAGACCACGCAGTGGTTGCCAAGACGCCCTCAGCTTAGTGCGAATAAGATGCGTGATAACCATTTTCGCTTGCACGTATTCGCAAACCTGAAAACGCATCATTTGAACCAAGGGCGGATCCACCCAGTACGTTTAGGGGGGGGCGATTTCAGTGATATTTGGCAGTCAAGTCTCATTACGGGTTGACTACTGTAAAGGAGATGAAGTATACTTCACAACACTGCTGTGACAAAACAGTAGAAGGCAAAATGGCCTTATATCGCGAATGCTGTTTTCCGAATTGTTCAAAATCATGGTGAAAAAAAGTTACCTTCGTAGGTTTTAGGGGGGGCGATCGCCCCAATTGCGCCCCCTTGGATCCGCCCCTGATTTAAACTGCTAAGAATGCGTGGAACTCTGAAACCTTTTTTTCCTCTATGTTAGAACTTCCCCACTCGAGGCAAGAGGTATGCGCGTGGATTGCTGTCACTCAAAAATAACTCAACTTTTTCGAAAGGTTTTTGTATATTTAAAAGGTGTGCTCTATTGTGATTAAATGCATTTACTACAAAACAAAGACACTTAAAATGACCTAAAAAGGCTCCAGAACTTACTTTACCTAACAATGCAGCCTGTTAGGTTACCACTAAAATAGCGAGTTTTTTACGCGACCAGTTTGTTCACCTGTGTTATTGTTGATTTTATTCTCAAATCAGTTTTTTTCGTGTGGAACTCAAGTAAATTGAAAAAAATCCTGAAAAAATGCATTTTTGTCGTCATTTTTCTGTAAACCGGCTTATAGGTGCTTGTAAGTCATACCCAGTAAGCTTTGAAATTCCTCCGTCAAGTCAAATTCCTTTGTTAAGACACCTTTGTCAAGACAATTTCATTGTTAAGACATTTACACAGATGCGATTTTGTCCGTTTCATTACTGTTTGCGAATCGGAAAAACATGTGCCTTCCTTCCACAGCACTGTATCGTCAAGCATCAACGCTATGTCTTGTGTTACCGTCGAAGACTTTATAAAACCTGCCACCAAGTGGAAGAGCAACCGTTACACGTGGGCTTCGAAGAGTAAGTGATATACGTCCTCAAAAGAAAGCCATGTTGATTTCGACAACACCACATATCTTGTAGGTTTAATTAGAACACAAACGGTAATTGTTACAGCATCAGAAAACTTCCACTCAAAGCGTTGCAAAACAGCTCTTTTAAACACCCAATTCGATTGCGAAACAGAAAATGCATCTTTAAACCTGTACTTTAATTATATATAAATTTGTGTCATCAATGCATTCTTGAGCATTAATTTTTCACCGTTCTTTAACTGCACCTCACAACTGCTGTCAGTCCTTGTTGACCAAAGTATAATTACGCGTGACTTTGTTATTCTAAGTACACGCTTAAGCTGATCTAAAGAATTAAACCTTCTTAACCAAAATGAATTATAAAGCTTTTTATCATCAAGGTGCGAAACCTGCGATATAGAATGAATTAGTAAAGAAGTTTGCAATCGGTAAAACGTGCTTTGCATCTTGCCATAGTGGGCTTTCGCCATTTTTGAGAGCTTAGGTTTCCAAATAAAAGCCTTAGGTTAAGACTCACAGTTTGTTTTCAATTGCAATTGTTTTATTGTAGTTATTTGTTCTCTAGTCAAACAACCCGACAGAGCTTCTATTAAAAAATAAGCTGTTAATGTGAAATGCACTAAACATATTTCCTTTTCTTTGTTTCTTTACAACCAGTTGCACTCATTTCCCTTCTGCAACTTCATCAAAACGTTGGTTAAAACAAGGGCAGGTTGAATTTTCTTCAAAAAAAAAAAAAAACTCAAAAGTATTTCACGCTGATGTTAGTCTTGCTGCCGGAAATAGAAATGATCCCGTATCGGAAACCGTTGGGAGGCTATTCTAAGAGTAGTAATGGATTTGAGGTTTAATGCGAGATAAATTTCAAAAATGTATTTCACAGTTGTGTTATTGTTTTGTATTTAATTTCCGTGTTCTTGCGCAATATGCTGCTCATCTCATCACACTACAGTCTTGTAATGTTTAATGCACAGACGGTAACATTTAGAAATTATGATGAATCATGTAAACGCATTTTTTTCAGTTGCAGCTGTAATTTATGGTGGACTTTGCTTGGCGATGGCATACCTGGCTAGTCAACTTGGCGGTGTGCTGGAAGCTGCCCTCAGTATTTTAGGGTTGGTTGGCGGACCTCTCCTTGGACTTTTCACATTGGGATTTATGTTTCCATTTGTCAACTCCTGGGTGAGTGGAACAAAATCATTTTAATTGTTTGGGGCTAAGTTTTCTCAAATACCTATATATCGAAACATGACAGACTGTGATATAAAAACCTATTTTGAAGAAAACGTTGTGACACATTTTTTGATCAAACCTTTAAATCACCATGAAATATAGCAAAAGATATTTTAAAGCCAGCATGTTGATTTTTCTGTCAGGTACGATGATGTCACTGTGCATCAAAAAGCAAGCATTCAACTGTAAAGTTAGATACGCAAAAAAGCACAGGCTAATTTTTAGAATCGCGCTGCAACTCGCCTTCCAAAATGCTGCACCAAGCAAACCTTTCAATTCGGTATTCATGACGAACAGTTTCCTTTCACGGACTGCAAAGGCCACTGTAGCGGCTTTGAGGCAAGTTTCGATCATAACTCGCCGATCGATCGCGCTAGAGAGCAAATCAAGACATCATAACATATGGATTTTCATATCCATTTTTTCTTAACAAAATGGGTAAAATGGCACTGGAAATTTGAAAAACTTCGCACGTGTCCCAGTAACATCACTAGGTAGTCTTCCTGGCGTCATTCTGTCAAAAATATTTTCAAGTGCCAATTTACGCGTTTTATTTATACGAAAGAACGTAAAAACCAGGATCTTATAATGTCTTCATTTGACTCGATCTGTCAGCGAGTTATGAACAAACTTGACTCAAACCCATTACAGTGACTCTGGCGATCTTTAAAAAGACGCTGGAGCAACAATAGGGTCTTTTATAAAAAATAAAGTAAAACTAGTGCATGGCAAGAAACAAATCAGTTATTTAACAAAAAACGTTTTGCCTCTATTAAGGGTGCTGGTGCTGGACTCCTGTCAGGGCTTGGTTTTTCCTGCTGGATCTATGTCGGAAGCAAAGTCGTCGGGACGCACAAAGAGTTCTTGCGCGAACTTGAATATAGCACTTCAGGACCAGGATGTGTAAGCTTTTTGCTTGTTTGTTTTTAAGTCAACGACGAGTCGGGTCATCACAACATGGTTTCATCATGTGACTTCAATCGAGTGACAAAAATCGTGACTCGAGTCGCATCATTGACTCGAGTCATGCCATCACTGATAGCACTACAGTACAGACCACATTTTCATTCTCCAGCAAAGTTTCGAGAAATCGTGGGAGTATGCCAAGGAGTTTAGGCTTGCTCTGTCAACTTCAAAAAAGCTTGCGACCGGATCAGAACCATCGCCAGAAAGTCTTCCATAGGAGGTTTTACGTTTTTTCAGAGGGGCTTGAACGTTTGTGCAGGGGGGCTTGAGCGCGAAAACTCTATATATTTATAGTGTTTCGTATTTCAATTTCGGGGGGCTTGGAGCTTTCTTTGGGGGGCTAAGCCCACCAAAGCTCCCCCGTGGCGACGGGACTGGACCGGATTACCCCAGCAAGGTTTTTATGAGTTTCTCTTTAGAAGTTTGTGTTGGCGTCCGCCTGTTCCTGGCCATCAAGTCTTTGTATTCCTGCTCAAAGGTTTATGTCCGTGTCAGCTAGGGTCGGATTCAGCCAGTAAAGTTAGGGGGGTGGCGATTTCAGTAATAAATGGTAGTAAAGGCTCATAACAGCTTTGCTGCTTGAGGGAGATGAAGCATACTTCACAACACTGCTGTGACAAACGACAATGCACGACAAAATGGCTGTATATGGCGAATGTTGTTTTCCCAATTGTACAAAATCATGGTCAATGAAATTACTTTCTTAGGTTTTAAGGGGGCGATCGCCCCAAACGCCTCCCCTGGATCCGCCCCTGGTGTCAGCGGCGTTAATCCAGAACCGTTCACCGTGGGTGTAGGACTTTGACAAGGGTGTGTGCTGTCACCAGTGGCGTAACGAAGCTAAGCGCCGCCATTTCTACCCTCAGTTTAGTTAATAAAATTTGAAATGGAAGAAGATCCTGTTTCGTGCTTATTAATGATATAAGGAATAATAAAGTTTCTTGAACATTACAGTAAAACACGCACAAACTGAATTGGGTCTTATTTTTCATTGTTGATTATGAGTCTTGCTTTTTCTGTTTGTCGCCACTTTTCTTATCTTAGTCTTCCTATTTCTTCTACTTTCCTTACATATGCATATATCGGCCCGACATATTTCGTCATATTTTCTTCCTTGTTGGCTTTTAGACTCCGGTAAGCGGTATCACTTGCTTTTAATCGTTTACTCATTCCAAGAGATCAAACAAAAAAGTTAAGAGAAGTGATGGCGGCATAGGCTACCTACTTTACAAATGTAAACATTTATGCAGGCTATGTGCAACAGTCATCGCAAAGCGATGCCCGTCACATGTCTCGAATGAAGCCATAAATAAAAGGCACAAATCCTTCTGGAGTATATACGCGCGCGAAGCCGAAGTAGTAGTAGAGTGACCTCGGCGAAAGAGCTGTATTGTTACTTGGTGCAGTAAAAAGTCAAGCCTCTCTCACTGAAACGACCGCTGCATATCTTAATATTTCGTAAGGCATCTTATACTCGTGAACCGTCTTATACTGCACGTAGCAGGCTAAAACAATTAAATAATATGCGCCCAGCGACATGGAAATTACGCGCCCAGCGACATGGAAAGATTTTGAACAGGAAAAGTGTTCTGTCCAATCTACTTTCTTAAAATTAGGATTTAATTAAACACAGGGCAATTACTCAAGAGAGGCGTGGTAAAGAAAAGGTTAAGAACCACTGCCTTAGACTATATAACAAGCTTCAAACGTTAACTCTTAGGCACTTGCGCGAGGTCCTCAAGGTACTGGACCCATTTTGATAAAATAGGTCAAATATGCTTAAGATCGACTCTGGTTGAGAAGCGTTAGCTTGCAGCCTTCATCGTGAATTGCAAACCTGGTTTAGCTGTTGGGTTGGGCTCCTTCCAATTACGCGTGCATAGTTTTATTCCTTGCCTTCTTTCGTTACCAACAGACGTTTATTTCGAAATTTGTATTACCAAACCCTGCCAGGTGGGACATCTGCCCTGTTGATGCTCACTAGTGATCACAACGTCTAAAGTTCAACGGTAATCGCTCTTAACAACTTTGTTCAGTACAGCCCTTGCCAAGTTGCAGGCCCGTAGCCAGGTTTTAAGGTTTGGAGGGGAAAAATACATTTGTAAGAAGGCAAGATTTTTGTTTTTATTACATGTTAAAAAAGATGTTTCTGGGCACAACAAAATTTGGGGGGCCCTCCCCCGTATGCTCCCCGTGGCTACTGTTTTGCCAAGTTGTGCAACTGTTGCGGCTAACATCCCTTATAATAAAAGTCTGAAAGCCTTCACCACGATCACACCCAACCATATAGCTTGTCTTTGCGTTAGGTTTTCAGACTAAGATTCATGCCCCTAATTCATCAAAATGAGAGCAACACCTTTTGTAACCTTTTCTTGTTGAAATAACTTTTTCTATGACTGCAAATGTTACGTGTACCACTGAAGAAGGTGACTCCTACGAAACCTACGTTGCCTATCGGCTTGCTCTTATTCACTCTACTTGCAGTTCATGCCTACAATCCGAGCTCTAAATTTCCCACACAAACACGCCAACTGCACTATCTCCCTTCAAGAACGTCATTTTCGACACCATTACGTCATACAGGAAAACGTCAGTTCCTTAAACTGAGCAATGTTACCTTTGCAAAATTCTTCAATTCACCAACCAAAATTTTAAGTTGATAAGCCCACCTAACGACTAGGCTATAGCTTGTGGCACTTGTTGAAAATATCTCACTGAACATTAAAAAATAGCATGAGATATGCGATGGTGACAGGTGATGTAATGATGTGCCGTTAGAGTGTTGCTGAGGATTGAATGACAGGAAAAAATGGATCAATCTACACGTGACTACTTACCTTGATTTCATTGATTTCATGCAAAGCTTTTTCATTACATTTTGAGTGTATGGGCAATATGAACCTCGAACAACCGGACCAGTAATGTTTGCTATTCTGCGGTTGAATCTCATCACTGTCCTTAGTTCAAAGGACTTCTGACTGGAGTTGTTTTGGCTGGGGAGGAAGGTGTAGGGACTGCAGTCCCTTCTCCGCGGGGGGCTTTTGGGGGCTTAGCCCCCCACACAAAGCTCCAAGTCCCCGCACAAACCCAAAGCCCCCCTATTGAAAAGTTTCTGGCGACGGTTCTGAGGGACTAGGCGACAATTGCCTCGCAAGTAAGTATGTTACGAAAGCCCTGATTTCAAAATTAACACTGGGGTACGTTAGCACATTGGATTTGCCCCACACTTTTGAGTAAATATTATATAAATTTGCTC
>JGI24159J19872_10005245_pt1 | contig 16718 bp, 9 predicted proteins | sample Ectturendosymbi4_FD_19872 | JGI IMG/M metagenome (IMG submission 19872) | reverse complement strand
AGCCTCACTACAGAGGACTTTCTGGTGACGGTTCTGTTGCCACACCAAGCTTTTCATTAGCCATCCCTTTGATAACAGTGGTTAGATTTTAACGCCATCCATGAGTTCACATTCATAATTTCATTTATTACTCTGCCCCTTGTTGCACTTTAACAAAACCTAACTACATAGCAATGCTAATCTATAAACCAAAACACTAAACAACATTCAAAACAATACACTGGCTTAAAATATGTCATTTATATTGACATGACTGACTAAAAATTCAGTCCAACAAGTCAATATCACCAAACAACAAATTTGCATATCATGTTTAAGAAAGAAAAATGCTATCTGGCCTGGTATCATCCAACAACCAGTCAATGCAAGCTCACATAAAATAGGTGTGAAGACTAGACTGCAAGGCCTGGTGTAGACTACAGACGACATTAAAAGAGCTAGATTGCTCCAGCTAGTCTAGACTACAGATCACAGTAGGCGTACACTAGCTAGCATTAGTCCAGGTACGCAGCAAACAGCGTTCTTAAAATGTATACTGAAAGAGCCCTATCTTGCCACACGAGGAACAGATTCATGCTGACAAACTTGGAGTTTCCAATTAGCAGATTAAGAGGGGGAATGGGATTACACTACGCTGCAGAGATTACGCCATAGACAAACTGGAAGTCATGGCACAGAAGGCTAAAAAGATGCTTCTGAAGATAATAAATGAATGATTGTGCAATGCGCAACTTTTCCAAAAGTCTGAATCCTAAAAATATTGATAAAAGCGTTTCGGATATCCGGATCCGTATCCGGTTCCTGTCTGAAAGCAGTTTTTGGATATCCGTATCCGGTTGCAAAATCACTATCCTGCCGGATATCCAACCGGCAAACCGGATAGTGATAGTCTCTGCGAGGTAGAAGTCAATTTTGTCACGGAAAGTGAGAGTTCTCACTCTGACGGGTGAGAACTCTCACTTTCGCGGGTGGGAGTTCTCACTTTGGCTACTTTCTTTGGCGGGCGAGAATTCTCACCGCAGTGGGTGAGAGTTCTCACTGCATTGGGTGAGAGTTTTCACTGTGGTGAGTTAGAGTTGTCACCGCAGTAGCTTCCACTTTTGATTGGAGTGGGTGAGGTTATTTATTGCGAAGAGTGTCGATAAGGAAATGAAGCAGTTATTGTGTGACTATTATCCGCAGTGTAAGTGGTATTTAACGGATGGTTTGATGTTATGTAAGGGCCTGTGAGATCAGTGGACTTAATTTAATGGTGGTGTGATAGAGTGAAAACTCATAGCGCTTTTTTGTCGACAGGATAACGAACAGTGGTTGGTGGTGCAATGTGTGTGCAAAGCCAAGTAGTAGTCAGATAAAATCTTGCGTGTTTGACGAGTTCATTTAAGTTGGAACTGACCAGGCGTTAATCTTTCTGTTTGCTTGAGGCGTGATGATCACTCTTCATGAAAATGTTATAACATTTAAAATTTTCGAACCATTGCAGAGTTGAATTTTTCTCCTCATGCATTCAAATCCAATGCCAATGAGGGACATGGACAGTGGCACCAAATTTCAACTTTGCTTCATAACTTGTTTGAACAGCAACGCATTGAAGCAGCTGATGGCTCTGCTCCGTAAAATCTTGTGGTCAGCACAACCTTTTATTTTGGACATCTTATTGTTTCTATTTATGGGGCACCTGACTAGACAACCTCTAGGATTTTGGTGCCCTGGATTTCCTTCTCTTGAACAGTAGTATTTCTTGTGTAATGCACGGCGTAGTAAATGCAGCTTGAAAATGCAGCCAACTAAATGTACTTACCTGAAATATTAAATTTGTGCCTCCTTTTTCAGTTGTAGCGAGCCGCTAGCAGCAAGTCCTAGCAAGGGCACAGCATGCACTACGTATTACCAAACAATCCGAGCTAGACCTATTTGTACCTCATTATGAATGTTAGTAGTTAAGCGCGTTTTGCTGTTGTCCAGGTTAACAAAATTCATAAATGTACCTTGATGAAAATAAATTGCCTGATTTTGCAAAAAGGAAACGTGAAATTCGAAAGATGTAATACTATCAAGCGATATTTGGTAGACTTAGAGGAAGGCCATGATTAATTGAACACGTAAATATATCGTTACAGTAGTAACTCAGGTAAAGTGGAAAATTTACCTTGCTTCTAACATGATTTGATAGGCATTGTAACAGTGCTACTACACATACAACCCATGTGAACGTTGTGCATCTGAGGTTGGAAAAGTGCATGCGGCACATAACACCACAGGAAATATGATCTACATGAGCAAAGCACACTTGGAGTGGTTGAGGCCGTGTCATTGAAAAACATACACTTCGTACCACATACGTAAGACTGAAACTCGGCGCAGAAACAAGAAATCCCACTGAACTTCTCCATGTCAGGAGGGCGGAGGTACCATGCAACATATGATCTAGTTCTCATATGGATGTTTCTCTTGTGGTGGGCCCCAAGCATTTGAGGCTGAGGTTCCTCTCACCTGGCCCATTTAAGATGTAACAGTATGCCAAAATCACCTATAGTGATAGGATTTAACCAGTTAGAAATGATATATAGAAAATTTACTGTATCTGCATTCACTGTCTGTGTGCAGATATGTAGTTTAGTCACCACTTGTATAATGCATAGGCCAACCTCTGCTCCCAATTTGGAGCTATCCTGCACAATGTTGGCAGTTTGCCCTGATGACTGCAGCATAAATATAATCTTATTGTTTTGTAGCTAAGTGTATATTGCATTCATTCAATTGCATGGGATAGTAAGTTATGTGCAATGTTCATCTTGTTAAATGTTTTGGTATGGTGAGAGCACAGTCATAGTTCAGAGTTTTGTCTGAGCTCATGGTTAAAGTATGTATCAATGTTCATAAAACAGGTGATCAGCTGCTGACTCTTTTGTAAAGATTGAAAATTAAGGTAGTGCCTATTTTGTCTCATGATGCAAAAGCTGTGCTGGGTTATTTTGCCTTTGATTTGAACACGTTGAAGTTGTCACATGACAAGTACAATATATGCAAAGAGACAACAGGTTCAAAGGTTTAGGATTGAGAGGTTAGCCTACAGTTGATGCAATTCTGACAACAGCTTGCCAGCTATGAACCATGACAATACTCGTCAGAGAGAGAGAGAGAGTTTATTGGCGCAAATATTAAACTGACCCATTACAGACATTGTAGTCGACTAAGCAAGGCATGTGTTCTGAACTTGTCATGTGACTACTTTAACCAATCATGTTCAGGTGGAGGCAAATAACTCCAGCAGTGCTTTTGCCTCATGAGGCAAAATAGACACTGCCAAAAATTAAAGCTCACAGTAATTATCAGATATACATGACTAATGATGATCGCAAGTGCATGACTAATGATGATCGCAAGTGCAAACTAGTGTTTCAACAGTTTTATAACTGTATTTAGAACCCATGGTACAAAAAATGAATATTTTGTATGAGTTAATCGAAAAAATTTGGGTGTTAACAGTTGTCGGAGTTGATATTTTCAAATTTTTCGAAGTTGGAATGGGAATCTTTAAACAAACACAGGATTGGAGTCAGAGTCTGAAAAATCTAAATCTGCCCATATCTGTTCTGGACTTATTTGATTGTGGTTTTGATAAGAAAGTAACTAGTTTTGACTTTGGCCCAGTTGGCATTGTAAACGCAAGCGCTGGATGGGCGACTGCCATCCAGCTTTACACATGTTTAAAATACAAAACATATATTTTTAATAGCAGGACTTCTTGTCCACAAAATTTCAATGCCATGGAGTTTTTTGAAAGTTTTTAAACCTTGCGCTGAGTTCCAGTTGATAAAGTGTTGCTTGACAGATACAAAGCCAGCACTAATGTGTGGCTTGACAGTATAGCAATGATTAAGCAATGAGAGGTTGACTTCTCAGTCCACAAAAGAAATAGTGATGTACTCTGTAGGTGTGAGCTATTGTGAAGCCTACTGTTGAAAGTCACTGCTTACTACTTTCTACTGCACTCATGCTATGGAAAAAATAAGTTAAAATTTGATAAAGTATGTTGAGTTGAATTTGATTCGCATGCATTTGCTGTACCAATGGCAGCCTCAGTTAACACTTCACAAAAATTGAGCTTTGGCCTAGCTATGTGGGCTGTGGCTTTATTTTTAGGCTACTTTTAATTTACAGTAAAATGCTTGTTTGTATGTGTTTGAATTTAGGTGTCAGTCATGGATATTATTGGCAGACTTTTTAATCACTGCCCTGCAATATCTGGTGAAGTGAATATGCTTATACAGGGGTTCGATAATCGTTTAAAGATTGATGAAGAAGCAATGCAGTTGATTTACAATTGTGCATCTAATCTATCTGACTGTGTTTTACCTGCATCTCAGAAGCTTGTATCTGAAAGTTTGGCACAGATTCAAGCAAAATGTAAGCTTTTGTTAATATTTTTGTGGTTGATTAAGCTAAGTGCTGTATAGATTAAGTGAATATGTTTGGATGAGCAGCATAATAGGCTTGGCTTGTGATAAATGAGTGTATTAGGTTAATTAAAATAAAGTTGCTCATTCCTATCTTATTAGGCTTATGCTGCAACCAGAATGTATTGATTTTTAGAAAATTGTTTTGTACATTTATCATGGTTGTTATTCAGTGAGTCTGAGTTTTTGTTGGTTATCATTGCATGGTACCTCAAAGGATTCGGTGTAGTGATCGTCTTTTTGTTAGTAGAAGCATCTCATATAAAATCTTGGCACCCGCATATGATGAGGCAAAATCACTGCTAGAGCTATCCTAACCCAGTGTCTTTCCGGATCGTGCTTGTCATGTGACCACTTCAACCAATCGTGTTCAAATAAAGGCAAAATAGCCCCAACACAGCACATGTCTCATGAGGCAAAATAGACACTACCTAAAATCTTTTTTACATGGAAAGTTGGATGCTGACTAAGATTTTTGATGACTATATTGAAAACTAATTTCAATTGTGCAGGGATATCTAGAAACTCTTAGGTATCCCTGATGTTGTGAAAGGAAGTTTCTAGATATTTCTAGATATCCCTGATTTTGTGTAAGGAACTGCTGCTATACTTTTCACTAAATCCAAGGCTGCATCACATCATTCTTGTTTGAGAATGAAACACAGTTGCATTACAAAGTAAACACTATACCAGGGGTCACCAACCTTCATGTAACTGAGAGCTACTTCTTGAGACCAATTAACGCTAAGGGCTACTATAGTTTGATACACACTTCTGAAATAGAAATTTAGTTCAGTTTACCTATTATGTTATCATTAATGATGTTAATCTATGTGACGATACTCATCATCTTAATGCTATGTTGAAAACAGGCCTGCAGGCGACCAACGTGGGCCTTGTGGGCAACCTGGTGCCCACGGGCACCATGTTGGTGACCCCTGCACTATACTAATATTGTGCTGATGAACACATGCACAGAAAGTCAGGGTGCATTCACATTAAATATATACTGTACATGTAACGACAAGCTCAATAAGAAAGTTTTATCTCTGCTTTGTTTCTTGCAAGTTTTAAAAGCTATTGTTTATTTTTCCTGTAGATAATAATTTTTCAAAACCAAATGTAGCACCATTTTTAGTTGATATTAGAGCAAGTACAAGTCAGTGTTTCTGTAACTACATAGAGTTTCCTTTTGAAAATAGAGAAATGTGATATAAAATGCCCTGGATTTCTCAAAGCTTATGTTAGCTAAAACAGGTGAAGCTGGATAAGGCTTCAAAAATCTTAATCAAGAAAAACTCATAAATCGACTTCAAGTAGATAACAAGTTGCTGATTATATATTTATTGTGCACAGATGCCAAAGCAAACAATCATAGTGTAAACTTGCTCAATGAATTAGCAATTTTGATAGGGAGCACATGATAGCTTGTCAATTTAAAAGCTATGAAGTATTTTTTGCAAAGATTAAATATTGGCATGTATTAAAAATTTCCATTGTGTATACTGCATTAAAAAGCTGAGTGTACATTGTGGAAACAAAATGTGGTATTGTTTTATCACTAACCAAATTATATGAGGTGACCATGTTTCGTGCACTTTTGAGTTAGTGGTGTGTAATTAGTGTTGATGAGCAGTCTCGCTTCTTTGCAGTTTCACTACACTGGTGAGTAACATGCATTTATGTCCAACTTATGGATATTGTAGTGAGGTCAGTTGCTTTTTTCATTTGAAGAATGATCTTGATTCTTTTAACAGTGATGGTATGCTCAGAAATGTGTGACAGAGTGGCCGCTACAGAAGAAAAATTATTTACACAAGTAAGTTAATGCATGCAGTAAATGTCACCCTCAGGAATATTACTTGTGATTTATGAAATTGTCTTGGACTAAGAACTAGACCAATGGTGACCTGTAAAACTAATCTCGTGGTGTGATCTAAACATCCCTGTGATTGCAAATGTAAATCACCTTACTGTTCGAGGAATTTCTGAGAGCTGGTTTACTTTATAAGTGGATGCTGTTTGTTAAATCCACCTCAAGGTCAGTTGATTTTGGATTTAATATGCTACATTTCAAATAACTGGTGCATTGAAAGCAGCAATGAAACAACAGGCATAGAGGGTAAAAATGTATGACTAGCTTTCGTATAACTAGCGCTCAATGGTGTAGTGCTAAATACTAAGGAAGTGCCACACTAATAAGAATACGTATCGTGCTTCCAATAATTGAGAATTTCACAAAAATGATTTCAGTTTAATAGTTGATACAAAAAATACTATATTGTTTTGTCAACTTACGATAATGTTGCTTTGGTTTATTTTACACGTATAGGTCATTGACTTTTTAGTAAAGGTTGATTTTGAAAAGTTCGTATAGTTTGCACATTGCATCATGTGACTTACTTAAATATTTCGCCTTTTATGATTAAGAAAATAAAGGAATATGTTGTTGATGTTTAATTTGAAAAACGTCTTTAAAACTGCAGGTCAACGATGATGATGATGATGATTCGGAACTAGATAAACTGGCCGAAGATTTGCAACTTCAGAGAGACTCTATTATGAATAACTTTGAACTTGCTCGAGAAAAGCTCATCAAAGAATACGAAGAAAAGGATCAGCGTCTAAGTTCCGACATGGCAAACTCGCAGTACCCAACTTAACGTCACAATCAGTTTTCCGCAATTTTGTTTTGCTGCCCGTCGAAAACGGGAAAATATCTTATTTCCCCGAATGGAAGTTTAAGCCTCATTTTACAAAAGAGTACGTAAGGTTGAAAATCTATGATCTGAATCTTGCACACAGAAATCTGTACTTATTGCCCCGGCTTGAAAGCCGCCTAAGTAACCTAAGCTGTTGACGAGAGTAGTACGATTTACTCGGGCTTACGTATGTTCGTTTACCTGCAAGTTGTGAAAGTCTAGGTATCATCGTCACATACCACTCAAGACCTTTTTCGCAAACTGACGGCAGCGTAACGACCATTAAAGAAACAGTTCATACCATCAATCGAGCAACTTTACTATTCTAAAGTAAGCTATATCCTTTGCAGCACCACAACCATTTGAAATGGTTGTACTTGGTCTTGGCCACAAACTACTGGAACTTGGCTACAAGTATAAACTACTGAAAACCACTTCAAATGGTTGAAGGCACATTTAGCAAATACGAAAATGAGCGACACTTCGAAACTTAAATACCACTGGTGAAATTGCAAAGCGCAATACTCGGAAAATTATATCAGAATATTGGTGAATAAATCGCCAATGCTGTGTTTCGATCGTTGAATGAATCAGACTTGGTTCTTGTTGACAGATTTTGATGATGTTTTGGTTGCGAAATTATTGCTTTTAATAAGTAGGTACTTTGCTACTTTGACGACATTAGCGTTCAGAAAAAAGCTGTTTGCAAAATATGTTCTGAATTATCGCACTTCTTGTTGCAGCTTCATTTGGCTTTAGAACAAGCATGGACAAACTAAAGCTCGAGAGCTACATGCAATCCGTCTCGCTCTTCAATCCGGCCAGCTGTCAAATTTTATAATCCAAGGTGTTCGGCAAGTCAAAAAGTTTACGGACCCCTCTTCTAGGGGTGTTTTTCTATGCAGATGCGAGCGTGCACTGTGCAGTCGTCGTGTATGTGCCACTGTGGTGATTGGTGAATCGGGTTTGAAGCCTGTAGTGTAAGAGATATTTTCAACGTGCACTTCGTGACTTCGATCAAACGTGTTGATGACTCTGCGTATATATTTCGTTCATGCACACCATTTTCACTTCGTCCATCCTTGCAAATTCTGTTAGTTAACGCGTTTCCTTTGACCCCAAACAGAGCGTCAGCACGTCGACTCTTGTCTCTTCGTTAGTTCGTGGCGGCTGCGAACGTTGCTCTTTTACGGCTTCCTTGTTTTCTTCAGCTCATCTTTGGCTGCGTCGAAATCAGGGTGGAGTTGAATAGCTTTCTCAAGGTTCTGAAAAACCGATGCTGGCCTTAAAGATCGTAAAATGCAGTTTCGATTTTGTATCAGTAACTAAAAGTGTCTTAGCCTTCGCACGTGCTGGCATGTTACGATGTCTGTAGCCACGATCGGATCTATCTTAAACGCACAACAACTCTTATCTGCCGATGTTTCCACGGCTCGTATTGCCGTGTGGTTAACTCTCTGCCACAGCTGGTTTTGCTCTATGGCAGCTATGTCCAACCCGCGTGCCGAGGGTTTTGTGCGACGCAGTTTAGGTGTTCGCTGTAGTAAAAGTATTCTACAATTGATAACCTGTTCTTGTTTTGACAAATCTTGAATTCGACATTTTAGGTGAAGGTTCCTCAGTGCCACTTCATCACGTCTGTGATCATTGCAATTAGGATTCGAACACATTCAGTGTATTAGGTCAAGCTAAATTTAATTTGCTGAGATCAAAGTAAGTGATTCAATGTGCGGCCCTGGTCACGATTGTGACATAATTTTGGCTCAGTAAGCCATTTGGGTTGGACATAGCTGCTCTATGGCATTTGACAGTCTCGGTCAGTTCTGGTTCCATTTTGCCCTTGTTCGTTCAGCTTGATTCACTAAATTTTAATATGGTATTTGTTAGTCTGTAACTGTTTAGTCCTATCCATTTTGCGTTTGTTTCACAGCCTGGTAATTAATGATGCTTTTAGCGAAATCGGTTTTATTTTTGATTACATCATAAAGTGACCTGATACAGGCCTATTTGCTCCGACACGGAGAGATTATAGTTCAGGGAACACACAATGATATACCTCCAGGACGTATAATTCCTGGGATAACTGGTGGAACGCCCTGTTGTAAAACCACGAAGTTCGACGAGTGTACTGCATTTTTCTGTTTGTCTTGATCAACCCCGCTCACGCAAGCTGTTACACTTGACGAGCTATTTTGCATTCCACATGTAGTTGCGTCACCAGAAAAAGGAAATAAAGAGACGAAGTTACTTGACATTACGTCCAACGGTGAAAGTTTTTCTGCGCTCACCTTTATCGCGTCGCTCCACAGATATCTTGCCGAATGCAAGTCGCCGGACTCTTTGCGTCTGTATGCTTCCAGTTTCTCGTGTCTGGCCAACTGCAGTCTCACGTTCGCACATCGCACATTATCGTCTTCAGTCTGGTTACTTTGCGACTCGATCAGTTTGATGCATGATTCCAGCACTCTGATTGCCTAAAGCGATACATCGGCCCTGTAGGTGCCATTTGATCTTAAAAGGTAGAACTGCGGTTCGCAAACTTTCATGAGCCTTGGCGCCTTTCTAAGTTTAACTGGCGAATGCTTAATATATCGTGAAACTTGGGTTTAGCAATATCACGGCAAAGCTACCTAGTGAAGGCCTCTTCTCGTGGCCCCCAAGGGGTCCGAGGGCCCCGTTTGATAAACCCTGAGGTAGAACAACTGGAAAAATTGGCTGAGATAAAAGACTGTTTACGTCAGGGCTGTGGAGCCGGAACTCAAATTTCAGGTTCCGGCTCCAGCTGTGGGCATCAAGAATTTTTGGCTCCAGCACCAGCTCCAACATCTAGAAGTTCTTGGATCCGGCTCCAGTTCTGTCCATTGAAAACTAAAACCCATTCTAATATTTGTACAACTCGATTTCCGCACTAACTCCATCTCTGGAACCGGACCCACATTTCAGGCTCCGGCTCCAACATCTAAATATTTTTGGCTCCGGCCTCACAGCCCTGGTTTATGTCGCACAAGGGTTCACTGTTCTTTCCCATGCCGCCTCTGCAGGGTTTCTGAAATCACTTCGGAAGTTATGCACCAATAAGAGAAAAATCAACCTGTCTGCCATTTGGTTTGATTGTAAGATACCGTCAGGAAAGGTGCGTTTCTATCATTACTTATGTCTAATTTATCGAAAATGTAACATATTTTTACTCGAGCTGCTGCATAACCTTTATGGTTTGAGTTTTTGTGGAACTTCAATGGTTTTCAAAACGTTTGCAGGTCACAGAAAAACACGAGGCCATCTTTGTAGCAGGTTTTTGTTTTTAATGTTGAAAAAAGCTTTTTTGCAAAGCGGAATAATGCATGCCTTCTCGGGTAGAGAGCTGACTCGTTGCTGAACTTCCTGAAAGCCACACCGAACAAGTAGCATGTGTAGCAGCCGCATTTCTCACAGAGGCTGGGGCCTCGTTCAAGGGAGTTTCCGTTTTAAAATAGTGAATGTACGCATGACAGAGGCATCAAGTTAGGCCAAAGGAACGCTCCCATAGCTTCAGCGCTAGTGGTGTTTTTATTCCTGGATTTCTGTGCTTTCGTCGGCTATTCGCATCGGGGATGTTGTGGAATTCTACCGACGTGTGACGAACGTCAGACATGGTGTTTGTAACAACACAAAACGTAGGCACTGGGACACATATTTAAGGTGAAAATAGGATATCATATACTGTTGCTTTGTAACTGACACTGTTGTGAGCTTAAATTAACGTATAATTGCATTTGTGATACGCCCAATTTCAAGTTAAACAGTGCTCATATCCGATAATAACTTCGCTTGCGTGTGTGTGGCGGAACGGAGAACAAGAACATGAAAATGCACAAGCCTTTTCGAATTTTCCTTGTCGAGCATAAAGAGTGGCGAGATTTCGTCTCGTTTCATCGAATCGGCATTTGACGTCCATCTGCGTGATATTAACCAGTAGATTCTGAGCTGCGTGCAGTTGTCCTGTCTCAAAGAGCGCAGCTGCCTGGATGAAACCACAAAAAAACAAAGTAACCACGGCTTTGCTTCACCTGAAAAACCGGTACATCACTTTTTCTAAGCAGACAGCATTCTCTTTGAGGTTGCACCAGAATTTTATGCACAAAAAGCAATCCTACGTCAGGCAACAACCAGAGCTGGAACTTAATATCAATGGAGGCAAAGCTCAGAATATGCTGACGACAAAGACTAATTTTGTGAAACTCACGTATTGGCCGCGAACTTCTAGATTGTGCGGTAGAAGGCTAATTACTTCTTCGTACAACTTCAAACTGACGGCGTATCTCTTTTGCGTGAAAGTCTTTGACGCTAGTGCCCATACGTGGTGAGCGTTTCCTTTAGTCATTCTTCCCGCTCTGTTTATCAAACAAAGAGTTTGGTAAGTAAGTTAAATTTGTGCGACGGGTGCAAAGCTGAAGACCAGAAAGGGTCGCAGAAGCATCGGATTGGTGTTGAAAAGGCAGCGCCACGGTCGCTTGCAATAAGAGCAAAGTCTTCAGCAAATTTATTATTCTCAACCCAAGAAATGTAGCAAGAAACCATGCATCAGCAATTTTCAAAAATATTTTCCTGCGATTTCCATAAACACAGAATGAATCACCAAGCTCATTTCTATGAGGCCACTGCAGAAATTCTACAATTACGAGTGTTTTGCCCGATCTATCAAGCCGTAACATGCATGGTAGGCTATAGAATATTCCACCGATTATGGCAAAATATTTGTGGACCGAAACATCATTCAATAAATTAATTTCTCAGGTGATTTGCACTCGCTCTTCAATGAAGAGACCGTAATCACGTACATGAGCAGATTTGTGTATAGCTTAGAAGCAGGTTGGACTAGAGCAAAGGCGTTTTGCTTGCAATGACCCGGCGGTCCACATTTTTAAACAGACAGTAGTTACTGCGTTGCGCAAAAAGTTCATCTTTGTCTACAATTTAACACATTTTTCATTATTGCAATTGTTATCAGTGATGTGGCATTGCTTGAAAAATACTCACACACTACAGTCCAATGTTTTCGCAGTTTCCATTTCGCTTTTGTCAGGGAGTAGGGTTTCAAGCACAGTTAGTAGACTACAACACATGTATTCCTATTTTGGTTGAATTTCTCCTTTTATTCTACTCCTTGACTTACATACCTGATAATAATTTCTGCAGCTTTTTCATACTGGTGTAAATTCAACAAATTGTTTGCGTGAAGAATTAATGTTCTTTCGTTTGAAGGTTCAATCTTTTCGCTCCGCTTGTAGAAAACCAATGCTTTGCCATACTCTCCTACAAAAAATGAACCTGCTTTTTTAATGCAGTAAGAACATAGGAACACTGATGGCTTATTTCGTCCTTACATAACCTACTGATAAATTGCATTTTTCGTTTGATTCAAACAGGTAAGGAGGATAACAATGGTAACCTTTGCGCATATTTTCGCAAGAGTCCTCATTTACAAAGCAGTTAGTGAAAGTAGTTCATAGCACAGTTGGAGTCGATTCTTTTGTTTCGTACATTAAATTCCGTTATGTACCTTAGCAAACCTCAAGAGCTAAATTTTATTATATGGTTTCATGACTTCTGGCATGTATTGAATTGCAACATTATGCATAGCAATCCAACCCTTAACCAGCTTTTGTGAACATTCCTGACAACTGGTATTCAACATTATATTTGTGATGAATGCAGTTGAATATAGCCTAGATGTAAAATGAAACGTTCAAGTGATGGGTGTTCAATGGTCAGATTTAATGTTCTGTTTAAAAGTGGCCACCACCCATTGGCTATAACCATCTTGAGAAGTATATTGGTTTTTCATTACTGACAAAGGGTCTTTGCGGCAGGATGAAGTAACTTCGTGGGCCCGATGAAATCGCTTCACGGGCCGTATAGTTTGAAGACCCTGCGGTACACAAAAGATATGCTCCACGATACTTCACATCAGAAAATGCTTTCCTCTTACCTTTCTTTTCTAATAATTGAGCGTACTCTGCTAAAATTGATGCGTTTCTATCGAGACAAGAAGACGGGGTAGCGTCGCTGAAATCCTGTGAGCACGCCTCCCCCAACAGATGTTGGTAGACACGCTCTGCTTGATCAAGCTTGTTGTGGAGCTTCAGCGCTAACGCGAGATTGCCGGCAAGAGTCACGTCGGCACCCACCACTTGTATGGCACGAACAAGTACACGTTGGGCCTTGTCGTATTCTTCTTGTTTTCTTTTGAATTAGAAAGGTTTCAAAAAACATGAATTACTGCGGCTCCAACTGCCAAACAATCGCAAGCAGCCGCGTTACTACGAAAGGTTGATTTATTATATTCGATTTGATAAACAATGATCTGAAACCAACACCACATTTTTGGCATGCTTATGAACTCACATGAAATGACTCGCCAAGTTATGGTAAGCGTTAAAGTGAGTTGGTTGTATCTGAATCACTCGTCTGTATAGTTCTTCCACACGATTCTAGATAAGAAGTTGTTATATTTTATGGAAGTTGCAGGATAATCTATTTAGTACTTTGATTAAATCATGCAATACATTTACTGTAAGCTAATTCAGCTCACTGAGGTAGTACAACCTTGAAGTGATATTAAATTATTCGGAGAGTTCTCAAACACGTTATTCTAATCAGTTTTCATTGCTGGTTAACATTATTCTAACCTAAACCATCTGCTGGTTAAATTGAAACAAAATTATTTTACGTGGAGCCACCTTCACAAAGTCATATTAATGAATTTTAGGTATTTGGTAATCAGATGCTTTGATATCATTTTTTTCTTAAATGTAAAAAGTCATTGTCTGTGCAGATTTATGGGATGTTGCTTTCCCAGATCAGTATCACACCAAAATCAGGGATATCTAGAATCCCTGACCAAAATCTATCCAGAAAAATAATTGTTTCAAGTACTAGGTTTATGGTTTCTTTAGCACTCCAGTAACAAGAGCATCTGGCCATTAGCACTGCAAGGTAACTAATTACGACAATTTCCGTCAAAAATTTACTATGACTAAACGCAAAAATAAAACGTGCGTTTACTCTTGTACTACAAAAATAACGTTATAGCAGGGTTATTTTAAGGAAAATGTTAAATACCCGGTATGGACCTATAGGGACCCGAATCGGGTCCCTAAAACACCTTTAAAAAAACTGCGTTATGGCAATATTTTCATTGCTTAATTTCATGTATATGAATTCTATATCTCACCAAACAAAGCTTCTATGCGTATCATCTGCATTTTTATTTTTGTTTTGTCTTCAAGAAAGTTTTGTTAGTTGTTTTTCCTTATTGTTTGTCTTGGTTAAGCTTCGGCCAAAAACTTTATAGATTTCATTTTTCACACAGTTGCGACGCGGTTTTTCTATTTAAGTTAACAGGCACTTGTACGCAGTGAGGTCTGCTACACTTGCTGGTACTTCTGTTCGCATTTCCGTCATGTTCGAGTAAAAACGAGTAGAAATCTTACAGCGCAGTCCAGCCAGGCCCATCATGATTCAGGCCTAGCCCGGCGCATGACCTGCTCACTTTGAAATTTTTAATTCGGCCCGTACCAGCCGATGCAATAAAACCTGCCTATCAAGGAACTCATAGTCACACAAGCTTGACTTCTATGCAAGAGTGCGCATCACATAAAACGAAGTGTCCGCAGGTATGATATTAAAAAATAAGGCATTCTTGGGCCGACGTTTTTATAGCCCACCCTTACCCATGATATTTTCGGTCTATTCTGGCTCGACACCTAGAATTTCCGGTTCTGCCCGAGGCCCAGCCCATGCAGGCCTTTACTTTAAGCCCAACCACTGAAACGTTTGACATGTAGTTACAGTAACACGTTTGCTGAATTTTTTTCCATGAAAAGTTACATCCAAGCCATTAGCTGCAAACGCCGCAAGATTGCATAGAAAAAAGATCATTGTCATTTTTAACTGCTATGAAACAAACTCTGCTTTTACTTCATATCCCACTTGCATGTTCACCATTATTCTATACCGAACCGTTTAACGTTACTTTGTGCTGACTTCACATTTAAGTTCATTAACGGGTTTGCTGTATATCTTAATACAATCAAGCGAACAAACCAAACTTAGAATGCTGCTGGAGAGTTGTTAATGGACCAAGTGGCAAAAGCCTTCATAGCGCCTTGCTTCGGCTTGGCAACTTCAAGACGTCAGGTCGCTTATTTGTGAGACTGACCCACGCTCCTGCAACAATTAGATTGGCCCCTCAACCAATAGGGATTCTTTAAATTTACACAACATCAGCTCCCTATGCATGGAGGTCCCATCGGGCATACGTATGCGCTTGAAACACGCGCATTTATTCGCTTGAGACTTCAATTTCACTACGATAATGACATCATTAAATCAGTGTCTGAGAAAAAGTTGTTTTTTTTAAATTAAGACACATGGACGGATGGTGTTTCAAAAGAGTAAAGCAGGGCCCCACTTACTGCTTCATCGCGTCTTGGGGAAAGTGTCGAAAACACAGAAAATGCTTACAAATTCAAAAAGTAGGCTACTGGCAAAAGAGACGGTTCGTATCCTCGCATTTTTTGTAAACTCTGTGTTGTAACTGCCAAAGCCATCGATGATTGCTTCTTTATGACATTTTTTAATTTGAAAACCAACCTAATACTGTTAAGAAATTGAAAATTTGGGAATTCGCGCAGTTCCACACGGCTTCTTTGATTTTTGCCAAAAATAAGCAAGTAACGTTCCAAGTAAGTACTCGATCTCGAATCAAGAGACATTGCGTCACCTTCGCGTTCGGTTCCGTTTCTAAGATAGTAGCCAAGTTGTTCATTGCTCCAACGTACATAGGATAAAGTTTTAAGGCCATTTCGTAGGCTGCCGCTGCTTCGCTTTTTCTGTTGATTTCGTTCAGGTAATTTCCCCAGTTGTAATGCATCTTCGCATTTTGAGGGAAAGTTTTTACTCCTGACCTGCAGCATATTGTGTTAAAATGGAATAACCTGCAACAGCTTTCACCCTACACAAGTGAAAAGGCCTACAATAATTGACAAAGCATAGATGGTTGTGCGTCTCATAATACAGTTAGCCTGATGTATTTTCTCATTGCCTACTTTAGCACACGTTCATCGCTTTGGATAAATTTTGGGAAGGTAAATATACCTTATTAGCACTTTGTATATTACTGAAAGAACAATGGCTACATTTGTATCAACTCTAAAATTGCATGCAATAGTGCTTCACTTGAGGTGAAGTGACTCTAGAAATAGTACTAAATGTGTACAATGACAAAATGAGAACTTAATGATTGATGTTATTTTTGGTACATGAGATGACACGAACAACTAGGCATTTACTTTTTGTTGATTAAAGTAAATGCACGGGTGACATTTCTTTTCTATACCCGATAGATGAAAGAAGTTTTCTTTCACAAGTTTCAGGTTTTGCGTGTTGCAATGCAAAAAAAAAACACCCCGACTCATTTCTGTTTAAGGCAATGCTATTTCAAACGTTGTGTGTGTGTGGCACTGTGATCACAACATATCAAGTTACAAAATCTGAAAAAGGAAAGTTGCTACCA
>JGI24159J19872_10005243_pt1 | contig 16721 bp, 8 predicted proteins | sample Ectturendosymbi4_FD_19872 | JGI IMG/M metagenome (IMG submission 19872) | reverse complement strand
GAAACTAGGCTCGAGTCCAAGTCTTTTGAGCCTTTGATCAACTTTCTAGCGTTTCTGGTTCAAAAGTTATGATCTAAAATAAACAAATTAATTAATTGTGTAATTAACTGATTAGTCAAATATTTTTATTACTTTAGATTACAACTTTTGAAGATCGTACCCCGGCTCTCAAGGTGTTAATCAACAGTGGTTAAAATATCATTATTTTCTAACTGTTGAACTCGTACTGCTAAGATGCGTAATTTGTAACAGTTGTTGCTTTATGGTACTTTGGACAGAATACAACCAGAAGAAAAATTAGCAATTGCTTTTGTTTTGCTCACAAATGCTGATAACAACACCGCTATACATATCACAGCAGTCAAATATAAATAGAGGCAACATTTACAGGTGTTACTTCAGTATTTAGCAGGCTGGCACTTACATCCAGCCATAAGAAACACATATTGCATAAACTGCACAACAAATTGCCAACTTTTTATACACCAATTAAGCCACACACTTCTTCATTCAGTTGAAAACTGCATACCTTGTACAACACATGGTTCGCTGGAATACAAACTACCTTAATCAAACACAGATGCGGTAAAACAAATATAAATCAGATCATCACCACCTGAATTAAAAGATAACAGTGTTTAAAAGCAGAATGTTTAAAATAGTGACAAGAGTTGGCATGCAATGCTGTGTTTTACTCCTTAAACTCTGTTCCACCTCACTCACAAATCAAAAGCATGCTATTATGTGAAGTAAAAATCTGTAACAAAGGATAGATACCAGAGAATAAGCATGAAGGCCATACAATGGATCAATATTCAGTTTGAAACTTCGCTTGCTCACAGCTTCATAGTTCTTCCTGTTCTCCTCACACCTTACAATACACAACATATAACAAAAACTTTAATTGATTTGAACAATGCAATGTACATCTAGATTTATTGACAAAAAGCTTTGAAGTAAAATTCAGCATGGTCTTTAAAGGCAACTGCTCACACAACACTCTTAACACACTTTAAATCGACATCAAAGACACACAAGAGCTGCAACTGAACTACACAACTCAATTAAATGTCACAATCTGCCACATTCCAAATAATCTGAAATAATTTGGTTTTATAACAATTTTACAGGTTTTAAGCTCGGACCTTTCAGAAGCGAGATAAACTGTACCACTTCATGTTTTTGATGCACAACCAACACCCAGTTTTTGTAAACCTACAATCAAAACAATTAGCAATGCATCAGCAAAATTGACACACATATCTCAAAACCTTTTTCATGCCAAGGTTTCTTAACACCTTTGCTGCTGGTGTACGAATATATTGTGCCTAAAAATCCCACACGAGCCACTATTTTTGCGCAACTTTGGAACTCCACAACTCGCCAGGCGATTGTGCTAGGAGCTGTTTGACCCTTCAAAATATTTGGCAAGTCTTCGAGTCTGCAATGAAAAAAAAGTTTTGGTTTTGGGTTTATTTTTTGTGATTGATGTCATACGTGGAGTAGGTGTTTAGTCATTTTTTACTCAACACTTTGAAAGCCGGCGCACGATATATTCGTACTTCGATTTCAGCCTAAAAAACAGCAGTTTTCGGTTCCCTTACCAACGCCATAGCTCCCCTCCCGATTGCACTAGAGAGCTCTTCAAGGGCTCAAACAGATAGGCAACTCTTCTTGATTGCATTCGAAAAAAATTTTTTGGTTGGGGGTTGCGGATTTTTTGGGATTGACATCATAAGTGAAGTAGTTTTTGGGTCATTTTGGCTCATGTTGCCTGGACTAGGGCCCAGCCCCACTATACCAGCGTGTTTCCCTGAAGTTTTCATTGGAAACTACGCTCGAGTCATGGTCTTTTGAGCCTTTGATCAAGTTTCTAGCGTTTCTGGTTCAAAAGTTATGATATAAAATGAACAAATTAATTATTTATCTAATTAGCTAATTAGTCAAATATTTTTACTAGTTTAGATCATAACTTTTGAACCTGAAACCCCAGCAGGTCACCCAAAGTATCAAAAGACTCAGATTGTAGCCTAATTTCCAATAAAAACTTCAGCAAAATTCTACCATCTAACAGTTGAGGGCCAGGCAAAGTGGGCCAAAGTGGCCTAAAAGACCTCCACTTACGACATCACTCACAAGAAATCCGCACCTCCCAACCAAAGAATTTTTCTCGAGTGCAGACTAGAAGACTTGTCGCATCTTTTGACGCTTTAACCAGGTCTGTATCACTTACCGATCCGGAGAAATTCCTGCACAAAGTCACATGCGTTTCGGTGTTAATTTGAAAATCCCCAAAAGCGGCCAGACGTCCCAAGTGTTAAATGAATTCTCTAGAACATCGAAACTAACTGATGGCAGCAGTTAGTTAGTTTCAGTGTTCTAGAGAAATCATTTAAGTGAAACGTATTTTATTTTTTCCATTTGTCCCAGGTTTTATTTGTTGCATCTTGTGTTCTGATTTATTCATTTTAGTCTTGAGCTTGTTTGCTTTCTCTGCTTTTCTTTAGCCTTTCAACTTTTCACCTGTAAGCTTTACTTGCAAATTTCAGGACGAGTTTTGCTGCCAGGGTACAAATATATTGTGCTTTGAAATCAGCCTAAAACAAGCAGTTTTTACGTGTCTTAGCAACGGGATAACTCCTTTGCCGATTGCGCTAAAAAGCTGTTCACAGCCTTGAAAGACTAGGCAAGTCTTCGAAAATGTTGGTTGAGTTTTTTGTGAGTGACATTTTTTTGGCAATTTTGGCTCATGCTACCTGGCCTAGGGCCTAACCGTTACACGCAAGTATTTTGCTAAGTTTTCATTGGAAACTAGACTAGAATCTGAGTCTTTTGAGCCTTTGATCAACTTTCTAGCGTTTCTGGTTCAGAAGTTATGATCTAAAATAAACAAATTAATTAATTAGCTAATCAGTCAAATATTTTTACTAACTTACACCACAACGTTTAAACCCGAAACCCCAGCAGGTCATCCAAAGTATCAAAAGACTCGGATTGTAGCCTAGTTTCCAGTAAAAATTGCTTCATGCGAGTGTAACTCTGGCACTGAAAGTGGTAGAGAGCTGTTCAAAGGCTCAAAAGACTCGCCAAGTCTAGTCTAGTCTGCACTCGAAAAAAAAATTTTTTGATTGGAGGGTGTGGATTTTTTGTGAGTGACGTCTTAAGTGGAGGACGTTTAAACCATCCTGGCCCACTTCACCTGGCCCTGGGTCCAAACCGTTAGACATAGTATTTCACTGAAGTTTTTATCAGAAACTAGGCTACAATTAGAGTCTTTTGATACTTTGGATGACCTGCTAGGGTTTCAGGTTCAAAAGTTATGATCTAAAGTAAACAAAATATTAGATTAATCCCATAATTAAATAATTAATGCATTTGTTTATTTTAGATCATAACTTTTGAACCAGAAGCGCTAGAAAGTCAATCAAAGGCTCAAAAGACTCAGATTCTAGCCTAGTATCCAACAAAGACTTCAAGGAAATACTTTGGTATAGCGGTTGAGCCCTAGGCCAGGTGACATGAGCCAAAACGGCCAAACTACCTCACTTATGACGTCACTCGCAAAACACCCAAAACCAAAAAAATGTTTTTTCATTGCAGACTAGAAGACTTGCCGAATCTTTTGAGGGTTTGAACAGCTCTCTAGCACAATCGCCGAAGGAGCTATGGCGTTGGTAAGGCAACTGAAAACTGCTGGTTTTAGGCTGAAATCCAGGTACGATATACTCACAGACCAGCTCTCAAGGTGTTAAGATAAAAAAAACTTGGACATGCAACAAGAAATCAAAAGGTTTTGTTGTTTGATTTAAGAAAATATAAATTTTGACAAAATATAATTATGTCATTTATGTTTTGATAAAATACAGGTACTGTTGTGCAGTGAGGTGACTAATAAAAAAACAGAACTAACCCAAGAAAAAAATTAAGTCTACAGCTTTGCTTGACTTAAATTTCAGTCTCTGTAGAATCATTTTGCAAAGTTTTAGTTATCTTGGTTGCCTTGCATAAAAGTCATGTTTTTTTCCAAAAAATGTCCAAGATGACTGCAAGAGAAGTTTAAGTGCAGTAAAAGTCTTCTGGAGGCTTTCCACGATTTAATTTTTACGTATTCTGTTTTGAGAGGTGTCACAAGGTAACTCTTTCTTAATGAAACATTACTTACCAGTTCTCAGCTGGAGAAAAGCACAAGGTTGCTTCAAAAGTAAACTTCAAAGAAGACAAGGAAACCATTATCTGAAAATGCAGCAACGCATGTGATAGTTAAAATGAACTGACAGTTTATTGTTTTAACACTTGCAGTGCAGTGTGGTTTTGCCAAGAATTGGATTGGTTACAAGGTAATTTTTAAGAGTTTGCCATGTTCATACCACTTTCATAAAACACCTTGCAACTGAAGCACAAACAAGGGTTTGTATTGATCTTTCACTTCATAGTTTTCTACGTAAATATATGAGGTGTGTTTGAAAAGTAATGAGACTGTATGTGCTGTATAAGTTATGTGTCCGTTTGGAATTAGCACTGTATGTTGCAATGTAGGTCAACTTTTCAGGAGTACAAATGCTGTATCTGCTTTCTGTGCAAACTGTAAGCTTTTTGCAGGCTTTTGTTTGTAGTTAGTCTAGCGTTGATCGTTGTGAAAAATTAAGGCCGGTCATTGTTGCTGTACACAATGACCACCGAACAACAAACCAACTTGAAGTTTCTTGTTTGGCTTGGAAAAACTCTAACAGATGCACTCAGATTACTGCAAGGTGTGTATGGAGATGAGACAATGTCAAGACCTCAGGAGTGGCACAGGAGGTATAAAGGAGAGAAGGGAGGATGTGGAAGATGACCGAGGATGGCCAAGTCCAAAATCAAGGTGATGTTGATTTCTTTCTTTGATGTGAGGGGCATCGTTCATGTAGAATTCATGACACAGAACCAGACCATCAACCATCAAATTTCAGGTACGTCCTGTGACATTTGATGCGGTCAGTGTGAGAGAAGAGGCGACATGTGTATGAAAAAAATCATGGCTGCTTCACCACGACAGTGCTCCAGTGCACAGTGCATTGAGCACCTGGGCATTTCTTCCCAAAAATAACATTGCTGTGCTGGAGCAACCTCCATGCTCACCAGACCTGGCTCTTTGTGATTTTTCCTGTTCCCTAATCTCAAGGGAGTCATGAAAGGAACATGTTTTCCTGACGTAGAAGCTGTTAAAATTGCCATGATGAAGGAGCTATGAGCGATCCCAGACAGTGTCTTCCAGAGTGCATGGAGGCATGGTAGAGGAGGATGGGGAAGTGCGTTATATCTCAAGGGGATTACTTCGAAGGCGACATGCTGTAGTTTGCAATTTGTATTTGGAATAAAATATTTATGCACAGTCTCATTACTTTTCAAACACACCTTGTATAAAATTTGAAAAGAGAAAAAGGTTACAGCTGGTATATATCCAAAGGATTGAGCCTTATTGGTACTAAGCCTAGTATTTGGTTTGTAATTACCAAGTACATAAAAATATATAGGCTGGCAGAGAAAGTGTAAAAAATCAAAAAATTGCAAGTATATCTTCAAAAAATCCAAAACTCCATTGAAGGCAAAACATAGCTTAGTAGTGATTTGATAATAATGGCATGCAAGATCATCATACCTGAAGCACATTATTGTTTTGAAGTTAAAGCCACTATCAACCACATCATCAAGATGTCAATGAGCTTTGAAGATGTCAAAGTTGTGCCACAATAAGTAAATAGTACTATCTTGAAGCAAGCACGTATGATGCTTTTTATGAGATGAAAAGATTTAATTTCTAATTTTATGTTGTAGTATTTTGGTATAGAACAGAATGGTCAAGCTACTTTTTGACTTAAGGGCCATTTTACTAAAACATGACATCTCATGGGCCACATCCAATAAAACAAATGTATAAAACAGGTTCACAATGCTTAAAACCAAAAAAGGGAAGATAAAAGAGTGCATCATTGAAATATTCTTCATCACAGAAAATATACTTTCAGACATGTATGCGCTAGTTTATCCAGACAATTGCCTCCCGCTGAGGGTTAGCAGCAGACCATACCTTGTAATTTGATTGCAAAACAAATAAATAAAACAAAATGGTGCACAGAAAAGGAATTATATCCAATGTTCTTGTGCAAATGCACTTTAGCAGCGCAAGCAGTTCAGTGAGACAAATGTAACTTCACACGTTTCTCTACTAATTTCCAATTTGAAGATTTTTTCTGAATGGTTTCGCAGGCTGCTAACAATGCTGTGGCGGGCCACATGCTCCTCGCGGGCTTGTAGTTGGATCACAATGGTATAGAACATTTGGATTGTAAAAACTCGCTCATATGACAAAGACAAAGATATAATATTTTTGAGTGAAAAACAATACCACATCCTGCCACACATACACCCAAAAATTTTTCTGAGATGCACACATATTTGCTAGATGCAAATTTTGAGTGCAAATGCACTTGCCAGACATTAACACCTTGATGGCGGGTCTAAGATACATTCATACCTGGAAATCGGCCTAAAACCAGCAGTTTTCAATTGCCTTACCAACGCCATATCTCCTCCACCAATTGCACTAGAGAGATGTTCAAACCCTTAAAAGATTCGGCAAGTCTTCTAGTGTGCAATGAAAAAATATTTTTTGGTTGGGGGTTGCAGATTTTTTGTGAGTGACATCATAAGTGAAGTAGTTTTTGGGCCATTCTGGCTCATGTTACCTGGACTAGGGCCCAAACGCTAGGCCTAGGTATTTCGCTGAAGTTTTCATTGGAAACTAGGCTCGAGTCTGAGTCTTTTGAGCCTTTGATTGACTTTCTGGCGCTTCTGGTTCAAAAGTTATGATCTAAAATAAACAAATTCCTTAATTATGTAATTAACTAAATGATCAAATATTTTGTTTACTTTAGGTCATAACTTTTGAACCCAAAGCCCAGCAGGTCATCCAAAGTATCAAAAGACTCGGATTGTAGCCTACTTTCTGATAAAAACTTCAGTGAAATACTACCATCTAATGGTTTGGGCCCAGGGCTAGGTGAAGTGGGCCAAGGTGGCCTAAAGGTCTACCACTTATGACGTCACTCACAAAAAATCTGCATTCTGCAGCCTCAACCAAAAAATATTTTTCGAGTACAGACTAGAAGACTTGCCGAGTCTTTTGAGCCTTTGAACAGCTCTCTACCACTTTCAGCATCAGAGTTATGCTCGCACAAAGCCACGTGCAATCCATTTTTTGTCACGAAATCCTCAAAACTTACCATACACGAAAGAGTTAACATCGGCATCACAAAAGGATGGTTTGTAGGACTGCACTGTTTAATAGATTATGAGCTGAAGGTGACTGTAGGAAACAAATGTCTGGGAATGAGAAAGGTGCAAGCAAGGCTAAGAAGAATAGAATGTGTTGACAAGATTACTGTGATCTTGGTTTTTCTTCGCTGAAAGATTTCAGTCATGTGTCCCATAATAGTGTCAACGCTCACCGTAACAGTATTCACTAGTTTATTTTTCCAGACATTATGACCTAACTTTTTTTGGTCTAAAAAAAAACTATGGCCGAATGAGTTCCCAAACATGACATCATAATCAATGGATGATTTTGGAATGTAATGATGATGATACAACCTATGCACTGAAAGAGCAACTATATCAAAAGCTGGATGTAGTTGGATTTCTTAAGAAATTATAAGGAGCGAAAAGGCGTAGCAGATGTTGAATGGCATATTACTAGAGACCAACCGATATATTGGCTGATATTTGGGTTTTACCGATATATCAGTAATGCCCAAAACGGCCCATTTTATTGGCCTCAGTAGGTGTTGACAAAATGCTGTTGTATTCCTCACGCATCCAGACAACTTGCGCAAGAAAGCACAACGAAGCAAGTCAACAGTTATCTTACAGCAATGCTAGCAGGTGCAGTTTCATAAACAAACAGACAAGATTAACCATGGAGCATGCGTCGGCCATTGCAGCCAAAATGAAAGCATCATCATTAAGTTTCGCAATGTTTGAAGCTACCACATGCAGGTGTTGTGTACGAATAAACTCTCGTTGTACTTCCAGAAGTTTTCGCAGCATAAGCTTGACTGTAACTTAAGTTGCAAAAGACCAGTCGATGCCTAGCTTAACACAGATTAATTTTTCAAAAGCTTGCCTGATGAATGAATTGCGTTATGTTAAGCAACATTTGTGGTGTTATGAATATGATTACAAATGCAATCGCTACTCACCAGTGATGACAACTGTCGCTGTGAAGCAGTTGCATGCAACATCTTAAAAGGATTCTACTTTTCTTAACTCGATGTATTAGTGTTAGGCTATAAGTGCACTTGTTTATACTGTACGTATGCAAGCTAAAATGTCCTGCTCATGGTTAAGTCAACAGACATTTCCATGAGGCATGACAATGATAATTATAATTGTGATCTCACAATCCAAGCTGTTGCAACAAGGTATTGTCATTGCAACTTGTTCTTATTGAATTTACTTCTGGCAGATGTGCGGTAATCGGTTATAGCCTAGTGCTGTTTAACATGAACAATTTTGTTTAGGCTTTGTTGTAGATGACCGGCTAACTTACTGCAGGCTGCAGGGTACTTGGTAAAAATGCAGAAAAAATTTGCTTTCTGCGTGACAATCTTGAACTGCTGAGATGGAACTACAGAGTATTGACAAATCAGTTGAGGTTGTTCATTTCATATACCAATGCCAGTACTTCACTTGCAGTAACTAATGCAAGTAGTTTACTTTTTTAAGGACATGCAGTTTATTTGATGTTACATTACATCAAAATTCCACACTTGATTCTACCCTTTCAGTCCCGTGTGCGCCGCTTTTCTTGCAGAGCTTTGCAATCCTATAACTCGCCAGGCGATTGAGCTAGAGAGCTGTTCAAACCCTCTGCGGATTCAGCATTTCTTGTAGCCAAACAAAAAAAATTCTTTTTCGTTTTGGGTTTGAGCGTTTTTGGGGAGAATGTCACAAGTAGGGATGTTTTTGCATTATTTTGGCCATCTTTGCCTGGCTCTTGACGCCATCCTGATGGGCCATTTTTTGGAAGCTTAGTTGAAAACTAGGTCAAAATCTGCGTCCGTAGAACCTTTGATTGACTTTCGAGCATATCACGAGCAAAAATTATGTACCAAAAATTTACCAAAATTTTGCTCCTTCAAAAGTCACTCTTGGGGGGCTCATAAACCAAAAATTTACCAAAATTTTGCTCCTTCAACAGTCACTCTTGGGGGGCATTTCACCGCAGGCAATAACTTGCCGTCAGATTAAGCTAGAGAGCTGTTCAAACCCTCTAAAGACTCGTGAAGGTATGTAGTTTGCAACAAAAAAAAAATTTCAGTTTGGGATGTCCGTTTTTTTAAATGCTTATATAATGATAGGTTGTTTATGTTATTTTTTGCTGATGTCAGCATTTTTGCCCGACCTCCCTTAAGACCCGCAGGAGCCATTTAAATAACATAAAATTTTCTATGAGTTCAGTTGTTTTTTGGTTAGTATTCGGGACTTTGAACGGTCCAAATGGGTTTTACGTGTTCCTGGTTCCAAGATTAGGGCCAAGAAAACTTAAAATTAATTTGGGAAATCCCTCAAAAGTATTGAGAAAAGCCCCAACTTTGGAACTAGAAACTCAATCAAGGGCTGTAAAAACGCATATTCTGCCCTAGAATCAAAAAATACTGCAAGCCAAAATATTGGCACGTGGGATCGGTTGATGACATCATATAATTAACCAAAAAACATGTCCCAGTCATGATCCCATTGGCCCAAAACCCCCAGCCAAATTTTAAAAAAATTTTAAATCTAAACTACACAANGCCACTAGTCATTACAGGGTTTGAACAGCTCTCTAGCTCAATCTGCTGCCGAGTTATGGCTGCCAAAAGTTTGCCCTGAAAGGGCAAATTATGCCTTTTCTGAAAAGTTTTGAATTAGGCCAAAAACTAGGTGTTTTTGACCCATAATTTTGGCTACAGATATGCTAGCAAGTCAATCCAGGGCTCTATAGACGTGGATTTTGACTTAGTTTTCAACAAAACTTTGAGCCAATAGACTGGATCAATGGGTTGGGGCCCAGGGCCGGCCAAAGGTGGCTAAAATTTCCAAAACTTGCCCTCATTGTGACGTCACCTCCAGCAATACCCCCACAGAAAACGAAAAACTGTTTTTTCAATTTTGACTACAAGACTGGTTGAATCCGTGGGTGGTTTGGATAGCTCTCTAGCTCAATCATCTGGCAAGCTATAGGATTGCAAAGCTCTGCAAGATTTGGGGCTTTCGTAGGACTGAAAGGGTTAAGACTTGGATTGACTTTTCAAATTGAAAACCCACTTAGTTGCGGAAGAGTCTGAAAGATTGATTTGTTAACTATATGAGAAAACTAACTTTGGCTGTCATGACAGACCCTATATGAGAAAACAAAACTTTGGTTGTCATGACAGACCCCTTTGCACCGCATGTACTCAGCATTAAGCCGATAAATTATCACACGTTGTCACTGCAGGTCTCAAATGCGGGGTTTTGGAACAGGCAACAGCCTACATTTCCCTTGTAACATTGCATAGTACTATTACGAAACAACAATGTTACTGCCTTGTCTAAATGGCACCTGTGCAGTGACATGAAACAATCCACGTTTTTGAACACTCAAAATTGATATTGCATCAAACGCACGTGTTTCTGAATTTCCTCTTCTGGAAGGAAAATTAAAAATTTGCTGATCGATTCCTTGCTTACACCCATCATGGAAAGTACATACTCATTTAGTCATGTTTCACATGCAGTCTACATATTTGCTTAAGTTGACAGTTCGTCTGACCCCAGTTTGTTTCTGTTTCACCCCTCAACATTCGTTTAGGCCAGACCCGTAGCCTTGGTTTGAAGGTTTCGGGAGGCACAAAACATTTTTCAGTGGTCTCATCTTCTGTTTTTATTATATTTTTAATAAAAAATTTTCTTGGCAAAACAAAATTTGGAGAAGCACCATAAAATTTAGGGAGGATTGCTCCCGAATGCCCCTGTGGCTACAGGTCTGATTCCAATTTTCCCTATACCTCGCTAAACCAACATTTTTTGACAAAACAAAGTAATTCCGATAAACGAGGTCTGACTGTAGTTACCGTATTTTCGGGACTATAAGGCGCAGTATCAAAAATTGAATGCCAGCTGTTCTTTTTCCATACATACCGGATAAGGCGCATTAAATGGAGCAAAACTTAAATATANGTCAAACTGTATTCAACTCTTTCCCAATAACTCCTGAGCGCCTGAGTCGCCACTGGGAGTTTAATCTGTCNTTACATATGAGGGAGTTTAATCTGTCACATATGCCTGATCCGCTAGAGACGAATAGAATAAAATNAAAGTTGTATGCGTGTTTTCGGCAATTCGGCATGCGCCAATGTAATCAGAAGCCTCGCCACGTTATACTATCTGTGGTATGTGCTAGCTACTCTCCTGTGCTGCTCATTGCGATTGCTGTTGGTATATTACGTCTATTTACAAAAAAATTGTAACTAGCGATTAAATAAATGGTACCATTTACCACATAAAACTGGCTTTAGATGAGAAAGCACAAGCAGATTCATACATTAGGCGCACCACATTGTAAGGCGCACTTTCGATTTTTGAGATAATTAAAGGATTTTAAGTGCGCCTTATGGTCCGAAAAATGCGGTAGTTGCCCTGATTTGTTCGTAGGCAATTATCTGCTTACCACGCACACAGAAACCTTTGAGCGAATGTTACGTCATAGAGCGGTTTATGGGGACAAGTGTGGAGTGGTATGCAAAATGAAACAATCGTGATTGGAGACTGTCCTCTCGCCATGAAGCGAAATATTACAAAACAACTGCTGCGTGTGCGTGGCAGTGTATGAGATTCTGACAGCATTAGACACCGCACTGCCAGAGGAGGAAATTCAGAAACACGTGCGTTCGACGCAATATCAATTTAATGTGTTGAAAAATGTGGATTGTTTCATGTCACTGTGCAGGCACTGTTTAGACAAGGCAGGGACGTTGTTGTTTTGTAATAGTACAGTGCAACGTTACAAGGGAAATGTAGGCTGTTGCCTGCTCCAAAACACCCGCATTGGAGACCTGCAGTGACAGCGTTTGATATTTTATAGGCTTTAATGCTGAGTACCTGCGGTGCAAAGGGGTCTGTCATGACAGCCAAACAGACCCCCTAGGTGCACCCCCGGATATAACTGACTTGTTTATCAAACCTGCCGAAAATTAACAGGTACTATACGTTTTTGCAATCAACATTAGAATACTTACATCACCCATGTCAAACAGCTACAAGGTTATTGTTGACACACAATAAAGGTACATTCTTAAAAAGCCTTACCATTTTTAGTGCACCACTACAAAACAAGACTGAAAAGTAATGCATGTATAAGTTATTGCCATTCATTGTAAATAACTTTATCAGTTGCATACAGTTATCTCAGATTGGAACTTAGTTATTGGATGGTTACTCTTTAACACAGCTGTTTTCAATTTGGAGGTTGCAGCCCCCAGAGGGAACATTTTTGAAAGGGCCACAAGGTCAAATTTTATGTACACAGCTTTATTACATTTGCTTTATTCGAGTTTAGATGGAGGTCGTTGGGTTAAGTTTCTATCAGGGTTCCCACACATTTTTAAACATCATTTTCTATACTTTTTCCATACCTTTTCAATACTAAATTAAAAAAGTTCAATACCATTACTTCTCTTCATTTTTAAAATTCTTAGTCATGAAACTCAATTTTACACATCGTATAACTCTGAATAAATAATGAATTGCTTTGCCTTCAGTAAAATTCTCACACACTTCTTCAGATTTCTTTTCCATTTTGAATTTCCATACTTTTTTAATACCTAGTGTAGTTTTGGCCAAATTCAATACTTTTTCAATGTCTTGAAAACTAATTTTGAAATTCAATACTTTCAATACTGTGTGGAAACCCTGTTTCTATAATGGGCCATGGTACAAAAAAAGTTGAAAACCACTGCTTTAACACCTTCCCTACTGATTGGTTAAGTGGCACAAAAACTTTTGTGGTATGCTTAGGCAGTTGTCACTAGAATTTTGCATGTTCAAAGGTTAGTCTTAGAAATGTCGCCAAAGGGCAAAAATTCACACTGTTGTCTGAGAAGTATATAACACAAGATTCAGTCTAGCGGATATTTCGGGTAATAAATCTTTTTGGGTAATTTTTACCCCAAATTTTTTTTTGGCAATAACTTTTGAACCAGAAATGATAGAAAGCTAATCAAAGGTTTGAAAGATTCAAATTATAGCCTTGTTTTGTAGTTTCCACTAAAAACTTGAATGAAATACTTCTTTCTTGCAGTTGGGGCCTGCCCAAGGTCTGATGACCTCAGCAAAAAAGACCTACCCCAATTTTTACATCACCCACGACAAACTCAAATAACAAAAGCTAAAAATTTCTATTATTGCAAACTAGAAGACTCACCAAGTCATTTGAGGGTTTGAACAGCTCTTTAGCGCAATCGACTAGCGAGTTATGGAGATGCGAAGACTTGCCCAATTCGGGCAAATTATACCTTTTTGAAGTGAAAGTCACCTGGCTCCAAAGGTTTTAAATTAGCCTGGGCATAGATTTCAGGAGTTTAATGAAGGATCACAGAAATCATTAAAGCAATAACATCAATCGCTCAGTCAACTGAAGAATGAGACTAAGTGAGAATTTTTATGAGCCAATTAGTTTGCACACAAAACCAACTGCCAAAAATAAGCTTATGGTGTTGTACGATTGTCTGCTGGGTTTTGTAGATTTTAGCCTACAGATTTGAGAGTCAACAACCTGACATAGTTGAGCTATAGACTAATTCTCCAAAAAGAACAAATTTAATGAAAAAATACTTCAAGTATCAACATGCATTTGAATTAAAAACACTACTCACATCCTGGCTATCAACCAAACTGTGAATCCGGAACAAAAAACAGTTTTCTAATACAGCCATTTCTTTACGTCGTAGCACATGCACAACACTTGTCACTGCTCCAGATGGAAGTAACCTGGAAATAAAGATCGGAGCATTTTGTTATAAATCAGCTGAGCACATACAGCAATCCCTGTTACAAATTATAATGAAAACATACAAAACTATCTAAACTAATTATTAATTGCTTGATGTTGTTTATGCAATTTAAACAAAGTTTCACACTTAAAATTCTATACTTCTTTTGTTGCAATGAAAAATTCATGTGCGTTTGTCTGAGCAGCCAATGAAAATTGTGGGCCCAAGTGTGCAACTGCAACGCTGCAGGTTTCTTCAATGTGGGATGGAAAATGCAGTAATGTGCAACCAATGCTTTTCATCAAGATAATATCAAAGTAAGAGATAACTACGCTGCTAAAATCAGCCAAAACAAGGGAGGTCCAACAAGCAAGTCAACCTGAAATCTGCAACTTTCTGTATTGACTATCAAGAATACGTGATTCAGATTTGAGTCAGCTTGTTATTGCAGCAAATACAATTGAGATTTCTCTGCAATATGCATCACATAGCAGCATTTCTCATAAAAAATACTTGATTTTTACATGATATGATATTGTTCAACACATTGGCTAGTGGTATACCAAATTTGCTTCAAATTTAAAAAAGCAACATTGTCCTCTAAAATCGGATGTGTCATGTATAATGAAATAATAGTTGCATTAACTATCAACACTGGAAGTGGAAGTAAATACTAACCTTGATGGAGATACACAGCCATTATTTGCTTGCTTAATCATATGCACTTCCACTTTTGAAGTGAGGGTTGTAGGTTCAACTAAAGTAAACAACACCCAGTAGAATCTGACAACACAATAGCAAATCCTTTAGATTAAGGCTACTTCAACATTTCATGACTTAAAGCTGATAACCAAACTTTATGAAAATGAATGTAGGCAAAACACCCTAAAAATATTAGAAGCTTAAAAAAGACACAAATCAAACATAATAGTTAACATTAAAATGACCACAGCATCAAAATCAACAAAAACACACATATCAAAATATTTTTGAAGTCTTGGCAATAATTTGATGGCACAACTCAACAATTTATTTTCATATTGTTTACGCCTTTAGAGACGGCATAGTTCTTTAAATCCCACATGAGCCACTTTTTTGCATCACTTTGCACCACCATAACTCGCCAACCGATTGAGCTAGAGAGCTGTTTAAACCCTCTAACAATACGGGAAGTCTTCTAGTTTAGATTGAAAAACAATTGGAAAGTTCTGGATTTTTTGTGAGTAATATCATAATGGACGTAGGTTTATGTATTTTTGGCCAAAGTCACTGCACCCTGGATGCCAACACTAAAGCCAATTTTTGAATAAGTTTTTAGCGGAAACTAGGCTATAGTATGAGTCTTTAGAGCAGAGGTTCTTAAACTTTTTGAGACGCGTCCCCCTTTGGCGATGCCAACAAACTTCGCGCCCCACCCTACTACAAAATCAACTAACATTGAACGTAAGAACAATTTATTGGCAATTAACTTTCATCAGTGGGACGGATGTGGTTGCTTTTTAGAAATCAAAAGTTCAATCCCAGGCTTTAAAGCATATAATTCACATCTCAGATCAACTTCTCAGTCAAAGGTTGTTTCAAGGTCTTGTCTTCATGTTCACGAGTGTAGAAAAGTCAATATCACGTATTAGGTAAGTGGATCAAAACGGAAGTACTCATGTAGCCACACTACCCACTCTCTTATGTATACATTGCCCAGAAATCAGTAGCATTGCTTCAAAATCGTCTTTTGCAGAGGAGTTACACTTCATCTCCATGAATTCCTCTTACAAATCGTCAGGAAGAATGTTCTTATTAAGACGAACCTTCCATTCTGGAACTTCGGTGTTTGGGAAATAGCGTTCGAATTATTATTTCAAAAGTCGAAGGTGGGCTTCCACTTTGTTCTTGAGCTCGACCTCCCATGCAATCTGTTCTTCGTCAAGGGCAGTATCTAGATTGGATTATGAAGCTGCATATCCTTTTTCGAACTTGGCGATACCACAACCTCAACTTCGCCACGAAAGCTTGGCTGTTGCCATAGCTATTGATCCGGTTAGGATTCTTGCCTTGCAAGAGCAAATTTTGATAATTAAGCCGATGGAAAATATCCAGGAGGTAGGCCATCTGCAGCTGAAAACCGAGCCACACGGTGGATCGCACAGTGAGATTCAAAGGTATTGGGACTTTCTGGTTTATCCTGGCAAAAAGTCCACTTCGAGATCTAAGCATTGCCAGGGCGTCGTCAGTGCAGATACCCACCAGTTTCTCCCATTTCATGTCACTGTTGTCAAAACATGTGGCGACAACTTGAAATACAACTGCTTCAGTAGTAGTTTCTAGCAGTCTGCAAAACAGCATTTCCTCTTCAATTGAAGAAGGTCCAACAATGTGAACAAAGACCAGCAACTCAGCCAGTTGGTCAAGATCAGCTGTTTTTGTTTCATCACCTTGAATAGCAAAAAAGGTGATGCATCTTTTCGAGAACGTGGCACTCAATATCTTTTGTGAGCTGAACGATGCATATTTCAATGCTAGAATCAGCAAGAGATATCTTTGCAAGCTTTTTGCTGTCCGCCTCCCCAACACAAGTTTGGATGCTTGAACATGAACGGTTGTTGGGTTCCTTCTCTTTAGCAATCATGTGAGCGATTTCGAAAGATGCTTCTACGTTCTGCCACTTCTGCAGAT
>JGI24159J19872_10005241_pt1 | contig 16724 bp, 9 predicted proteins | sample Ectturendosymbi4_FD_19872 | JGI IMG/M metagenome (IMG submission 19872) | reverse complement strand
ATTCAGGAAGGTGAGAGCACTGAATGCTGACTGCCACAGCCCGATGATCAGAAATTATGCACTCGGTTAGCACATCCATATTGAGAATTGCTTGATGCACTAATATTATGAAGCTTCATGAGGCCAAATTGAGGGCTGTCTCAGAAAAAAGTGGTACACAAACAAAAGGATAAAAAATGCCTTAGAAATACTAACGTCTCAGAACAAAAGTCGTACACGAACAAATGGATAAAAAATGCCTAAGAAATACTAACATTTTTAACTATCTCCCAAGTTTTGACAATTGCAGCATAGGTTATTTGTGGTTAAATACCAATCATTTACAAAATTTTTGATCAGATGGCCTGTCTCAAGATAAATATTTAAGAAGATAGACGATAACCAGTAGGACAAATAAAAGTTCAAATATACCTTTTCTTAAAAATTATGAGAATAGAAAATTTCATAATTTTTCTTTGAAAGTTTCTGCAAATGTCAAAATTGCTATGCAATGTTTTGAAATTTTCGGCGAGGGAAAATGCCCCCCCCCTGGTTGTGCGCCTGCTACACTCTCTCGCAGATCAAGACGCTGTTGCGATCGGAAAGCTCGAGCGGCAAATGCGCAAAGCTTCACACTGTGGCAGCAAGCAACAACAGAGGCCACACGCCGCGACCACTCCATTACTGCTTGTTCACGCCAATGGGTGTTGTTCTTCGCGCACATCCCGTTAGTGGTGAATCGCACATTCTACGCAATACCAACGGAGAGGTTGCAACAACATCCCTCCTTTTTACAATGAACCGCACCGATCGCACGTAATTTTTTGTGAAAGATGCACCTGGCACGACCCTCACATCCTGGTCACAGCACTATTTTGTTGTGATCGGAAAGCTCGAGCGGCAAGTGCGCAAAGCTTCACACTGCGGCAGTATGCAACAATAGAGATCACACACCGCGATCACTCTATTATATTGCTTGTTCGCGCCGCACATATGGGTGTTGTTCTTCACGCACATCCCGCTCGTGGTAAATCGCACGTTCAACGCAATGCCAATCGTGAGGCTGCAACAACGCACACCGTTTAGAAAAAATGTTGTCAATGAAATACTGTATCACGCAAAAGCAACTTGAACCGTACTACTTGACTGAAGTTTTCCAATGGGAGCTTTATAATAGTTACACCTATTAACTGTTCCGTGATCAAGTGGGCAACAGCGCTTTGTTTGAAGACAGAACCCTCACAATCACAAGCAATTCGCAACTAATTGTTACGTCAGCGCATTATACGGCAATTGTCAAGGCTTTAGATTGCGAATACTGTACTTCGTAACGAACTCACTGAAGTGACCCTGGTCTGTCACTGTGTGCTTTTTGTCATGACGCCGCATTTTTTGCACGCGAAAATCGTTCATGATTGCCTCCAGGTCCGTAGCTCCAAGAATCGCATGCTCAATATAGATAGCATGCTTATTTTTTCTTGCCCAATTGAACTTCGAAAACAATTCTTAATTCTACGCAACTTAGGAACAGACCGCTCTCTCGTAAAGTTGGAAACCAATAGGCACAAGTACATGCGAAGGACAATTTGTACCGTATATGTTCACAAGTCCTGTCATATAGTTCTACTTCGCATTGCTTGAAACAGTTCTGGGAGTGTGTCTAACTTCCTTGTTTTTCACCGCTCATGTTGTTCTGGCCGTTGATTATTCTTAAATTATGACATATTTGTAGAAAGTGCTTGAAAAATGGATATTATGCAGTTTATGAAAAAAAAAGCATTTCTGATAGCCGAAGTGTAGAAAACATTTCAGACAAAAGATTGAGAATTGAGGTTCAAACAGCACCGAATAATGGGGGAGAAAAGGTAAAACGTTTTGTGAACGTCCAGTTGCATTGCATCGTCAGGAACCTGAAAAGGATGAGCGAAATTTTGACGTTGCCTCCCCTTGAAAAATTTCTGGATGCACTGATTTCGATCTATTCTTGGGTCATAACGCGAGGTGTTGTTTGGTTCAATTCTTTGAAGTAGCTCAAAATCGATAAATACCAAAGGTGTCAGTTTGCTTACCCTATACACTAAACGCAGTAATGAAAAAGCTCTACAATTTTGACGCGTGGTGAACAGCCCAAAAATATGTAAAACCAGTAGTGTTTTGATATTTAAGCGCGAGGCCCCAGGCATTTGCCCGGTTTGCCCAATGGTTGATCCGGCCCTACCTAGAACTAACCCTAGTATGGATACCCACATCTGGATTCACCATCTCAACTTATCTTTCTGAGTGTTGGCTAGTGGGCCTCCTTCAACAAAATTTTCCCACCCTGGCTCAAACCACCAGTTACGCCACTGTACCTAAAGGTTGAACTTGCAACACTGCATGTCATTGTGATTGAACCTTTAAGTGTGTGCTCTTATTCCTCCGCATTGCTTTCTACAAGAAGTAAATGACTTGACTGCTTCCAATGAAGACTGGCAACAAAATATTGGCAATTAAAACTAACAGTTTGTGGCTGAACACATTCAGTGATACATGCCAGTAGACAGCAACGCGCACATAAACACGAAGAATCTATTCAAACTGAACAAGGTTATCCACACAACACAAAATTTACATTGCCTCATAGACATTTTACAGCCCATTTTGTCAATGAGATAGCGCATAAGGTAACAGTTGTTTACCCATTAGCAAGCAGTACCCTATACATAATGCATGCACCACCTCTAAATCCAAGTATAGAAATGGCACTGACAAAACTTTAAGATTGAGAGTTTTATTGACTTTGCTACAAAATCCTTTAATGCTATTAAATTACATTTTCAATGATTCCAACACCTTATCAATAAAGTACTGCAGAAGACAATATTTGCATGGATGGGTTTCACATATGCCAAATATCAAAAACCTTGTAAGACCTTCAATTCACGTTCACAAAGCCACTCATCCAACAAGCACATAACAAAAATAAATCCAGAAGCAAAAGGTCTTATGACAAAAGATCAAAATGGTCTCGCATTAAATGAGTGGCAGTAAATTAAATTAAAGTTGTTGATATTGCCAATACACCACTCAATATAGATGTAGATAATTTGCAATTATGGCTGTTTATAATAGCAGTACACCATGCCAAATTGTAAAGAACGGAAAGCGACATTGACTGTAGAATGGAATGACTAACAATCATACAGTGAGGGCCATTCCAGTAACAAACTTAACATGTTTGAACAACATTCAAAATGATGAACTTTTTGTGTACAATGTACATACCATTTGTATAATCCAAACATGTTCACAGATCGCAGTGGCAAGCACTTGTTTAGCTAAAACAAAATGTAGAGCATGTGACACTAGATCCAAGATACACTCATGATTTGGTAACAAAGTATCGCATACATCTTGGCATTACAAGTAAATGCATATTAAAATGTCACCATATACTATACCTAATTGTCTTGAAAGTTTCATCCCATTCCTGTTGAAAGAGATACCTGGATAAAACAACTCGAAAATTCAGTCCATTCTAAGTCAAAAAGATATAACATGTTTATACTTCACCTACATTTTCTTTCCTGTCTTGATTCAAAAGGTTGAGGGTGGTGCACCTGTCATAAAAAGACTAGCGTAATATTGTTTTTATGCAACAAAAATCAAAAGAAAATTCTATATTTCAAAGAATTCATAAAAATCAACCAACATTTTAGAGCTTGTTGAGTCCCACAGTGATCTTCTTGTTAATAGACCTGGTAAAAAATATATATGTGCATGATAGATCCAAACCTAGTGTCAGAAACATTTTCTATGTAAACTGCTTGTCACAGCCCACAACCACATTAAGAACTTGTTAATTGTGCAACACAGTGTGTAGCCAAGGTCACAAATACATAAACTGAACACAGAAAAGGTTAAAATAAATAACCGACCATCATGGTTTCAATGTACTCATGAAAAAAGAATCCCCAGAGTTTAAGGATAGAACATTGTTTCTCTGCATGCAATGAAGTTTCAGTCAGACTTTGCACGTTGGCAGCTGCGTCCTGGACAAAGTTCCAAAGACACACTTTCTTTTGACACATGAACACACACACCACCAGTTTGTTCAAGTTCTTCTTCACGATGCACACCTGGAGCAACACCTTGATCATTCAACTTTTCGGAACAATCATCATCTGCAGCTGGGCTTGTAATTTCCAGAACAGTTTGCAAAACAGGAAAAAGTTTGCTGTCATTCTTTAAGGCACTTCGCAAATAAAGATTCTGTTTTTCCAGTTTTTGAACTTTATTTGATAATGATTGCACTTTACCATTAAGCTGGCTGATTTCAGATTCTTGCAGCTTTAGTTTTTGTTCAATACTTAAAATGTACATTTTTTTCCTTTCACGACTTTTGCGTGCTGCAAGAGCACCATGATTTCTTGATAATGTCTTTTCATTTTGTTTTTTCCCATTAGTAGTGCAATTCCTGGACCTTGTTCTTTTCTTACCTTTAGGTTGAAATAAGTTAGTATTATTTAGGTTTATTTTTGAATACATTATTATATCTTTATAGTTCTCCATGGCTGTAACAGAATTAGGCTTGTTGCATGACACGCGTAACTGCACATTTTCAGCATCCTCAGATGGTAATGGTGCAGTTAACATCTCACTTTCAGTATTTTCTGTTGATGACACACTCGGGTTCACATCATTTAATTCACAAAAAAGTTCATCAACAAGGCAGGAACTGTCCTTGTCAGTATTTTTCGCTGCATTTGTGTTGCATGGTGGACTGCAAGCAGGTACAATTTTTAAATCAAATGATTTAGATTGTGACAAACTGGAACTTAACATGCTTAGCTCTAACGGAAGCATCAGACTGAAAAAAATCTATATTTTAGACACGTCAACAGTCAAGAATCCATAAATAACTGGCTAGATGGCTAGACACAGTACATCAGTCTTTTTATGATCATAAAATCACACAAAATCCAATGAACTGAGTAATGTAAATAGGCATCCTGTGCGTACAAATATTGAAAAAATTGCGCTCACCCACCAGAATCCTGCGTGGGTTGAAATTTTTTGTCTGCTCCCACCCCGTACTCGCAGAATTTAAGCCCGCCACGCCCCACACCCGCATGAGTTTCAGAAATCTTGCTCACTCCCACCTTGCACCCAAACACTTCTAACCTGCCCAGTAGACCACCCCAACCCACACCCAACCTGCCCCACACTTTTTCAGTCTCAAACCCGCACCTGTCCGAAAACCACTAAGAACTCATAACTAGTTTTTTGTTACAATAAAATCGTGAGAAATATGCATTTATTTTCAACAGAAGTTGCAGGAAAAAGTTGCATTTTGCAAATGCATTTTAAACAACAGTGATTTACTCAACCGATTTATTTAAATATAACACTAAATATTTCCAAACATTATCTGCGGAGACATGGTGATCTTTTACCAACAGTTTGCTTAGCATGATAACACTTTTTGAGCTGATTAAGTTCATGTGCTTTGACTCAACTTTCAGTTACTCCCACAAAGAATTTTTCATCCTGCATATGCCCCGCACCTGCAGCAAGAACAACTTGCGCCCGACCCGCAGCAAGTTCAACCTGAGCCTATCCCGCACTCGCACGCATAGCGGTGCAGATTCCTGCACATGCCCCACAAATGCGGGTATCCATAACCCCGCATGGGTTGACCCACCCCACGCAGGTCTCCTACAACACATGACAATTAGCCTGTGACATAAAAAGTTGCATAAGCTACAGATTGCAGGCTTTAGTTTTAATATTACTTAAGCAAGTATCTGATGTTTGCTGTAAGTTAATTTAGGATAAATGCTATTGGAATAAGAGTTGAATAAAGTGAACTCAATTAAGCTTCTGCCACTGATATGCAGAGTGAAGATAGGCGCAGAGTTATTTTAAACTTGTGATGAGATAAAATATTCTGTGATAATTGGGCATGTTCCCAATAGTTTCATCACACTTGTGCTGGGGTAACTATTAACTATGGAACAAAGAGGTCTTCTGCCAGAACAAATCATTACAGGGTCATTCCATGTCAAGTGATCCAGGCCATGCAACCCACCATCTCTGATTTTGTTGAAATTTGATAGGCTTATAGAACTTTTTCTCCTGATCGGAATAAACTAAATTTTTTGAAAATCGGACAACCATAGTCGAAGTTACAAGCATTTGAAATTTGCCTATTTTTGTACTAACTCAAGCATAACAGCATGAGGAATTTGTTTGATCAACTTTGAAGTCCTGTAATTCCACTTCTGTATGGTTTAAGACAGCCAATCATTTGAGTATAGTTGAGCATAATATATTTGAGCTCATTCCCAGATGCTGACCCCGAGGTCACCTTGGTTGACCTTTGAACCAAGATTGATTAGCGGCACCTTATATGATCACTCATGCATGACATCATTTTTAACAGCCAATATCTCGAGGATTTCTGAAGGTAGGATGATGTGTCATACCTCATCTGAACGGTCTATTCAAGGACAATTTGAAGCAAAAATAAAATTGATGGTTTATTGAGTGTTCTTGAAAAAACATGCATGCTAATTCAACCATATAAAGCTTATCAAAATTTTTAATCGAAACTGCAGTCCTTGTTCATTTTGTACTCTTAGTTTTGTTTTTCAACTGGAAATGAATTTTTTCATACATAACAAATAAACATACATTTGCACTTGAGTAGTTTGCTGCATTTAAGTGTATGCATAGCACTTCAAACATGTTTTCATGCAGTGGAAGATGATAGAGAAATTGCAAACAATCAAGTTGAGCTATATTTCTCCCAAGCCACACCTTTTTCATTGTTAGATATATCGACGGATATATTGTCCACAAGCAGTCACAAATGAAGGTACATCAGTCTTGCAGAGTTGACGTTGAAAAGATTCCTGGCATACATATTTTTTCTGGTCAATGTTTTGAACAAGAAGGGAAGTGCATGCATGAAGTCCCGACTGTTGCAGGTGTCTACTTCTTTTATCATGCCTATTGCCTATGTACCATATTTCACCATGGACAACACATAAGATATCATTGACTTTCAGATACGGCAGAAAATCCTTATACTGAGAGAATCTTCAACAGATTCGTCGCCAGAAAGTTCAGTTGGGGGGCTTAACATTCTGAAATTTGATAGAACTCCACTGATTCATAGGGCTAAGCCCACAAAAGTCCCCTCATGGTGGTAGGACAATTTACTTCTGAAGAGAATTCTGCATCTTTGCTGATCCGCTTCATAGCCAGTCTAGTTGATGACATTGCTGTGATATGGTGAAATCCTTGTGTGTCCTTGATGGTGGAGACATGTTGAAGTATTTTTTCAAGAGGTTGACAAAGTTTATGTTTGAAAGATATTTGCAGTAAATTATCATTGTTTCCAATTTGGTTATCTAAAGGCTGTTGGAGACTTTACATTGCAATATATAGCTGGTTTTCCAGCACCACCAATCCCATCACATCGTGATTTTCCACAAATAGTGCAAGGAATGACCATGTGGCTTGCACACTGTAGTCTTGGTTATGCATGCACAGGTTGTAAAATGACATATGTATTGTGATGCACAACCATCACTATAATATTCAACATTATTGCAGTTGGGAACAATATCCTTAAATGATTTGCATTGTCTTCTCTTGCATACAATAGAGCATAGTTGTATCATGCTGCAGCTCTTCTGACAGAAAAGAATCAGGTGATTAAGCTGATTTTAACTGGACTTCTAATACCAGACTACCCCAAGGACTTTGCAACTTTGTTGAGTCATTTGATAACCTTGCGCCTCATCCTGCATATGAAATGAATAATTTTCACCAAAGTCCATTAACACCAAAGTTGTTAAGTGGTTTTGGTGGTGCAGGCATGGTTCATTGAATGTTACACTTCATTAATTCAAGGCTATTGTCAGGGATTCCCACATTTTGAAAATCATTTTCCACACGTTTTCAATACTAAATTTACAATCTTCAATGCCATTACTTCTCTTCATTTTGGGAAATTCTAAATCATGAAACTCAATTTTACACATTGCATAACACTGCATAAATACTGAAGTGTTTTGCCTTCAGTAAAGTTCTGCTGAGATACTTGAGATTTTTCTTACATTTAGAATTTCCATATTTTTTCAATACCAAATGTACATTTTGGCCAAATTCAACACTTTATCATAGTATTAAAAACTAATTTTGAAATCGAATACTTTTTCAATACTTCAAATACCACATGGGTACCCTGTATTATGCAATTTTTACTTTTTACCTGCACATTTCCTTCTTGGCACACTTGGATGTGGACACTTAACAGCTTTGGTATTGGTGGACTTTGGTGAAAATTATTCATTTCATATGTAGGATGAGGCACAAGGTTATCAAATGATTATCTTGTGTCTGTTATTACAAGTCCAGTTAACATGAGTTTCAATCATCTAAATTTTTCTTTTCTGCTTGAAGAGCTACAGCATGGTACAACTATGCTTTATCCTATGCAAAAGAAGACAACGCAAATCATTAAGGATATTGTTCCCAACCTTGATAATGTTGAACATTTCAGTGATGCTTGTGTGTTGCAATAAAAAATAGGAAGTCATTTTACATCCTGTGCATGCACAATCAAGACTACAGTGTGCAAGCCACATGGCCATTTCTTGCAATATTCCTGGAAAATCACCATGTGATTTGATTAGTCGCACTGCAAAATCAGCTATATACTGCAATGTAAAGTCTCCGACAGCCTTTACATAACCAAATGTTGACTGTTGAAGAAATGATAACTTATTGCAATCAAAATCTTTCAAACATAAAATTTGTCAACCTCTTTAAAAAAGACTTAATTGAAGTAGAAAACAGCTACAATCAAGACTTGAACATGCCTCCAGCATCAAGGACATGAGAATTTCACCAATTTATAGCAATGTCATCAACTAGACTTGCTATGAAGCACATCAGCCAAGATGAAGAATTCTCACCTGAAGCAAATTTGGAGATGTCGTAAGTTCTATAGGATTTGCTGCTGTGTCTGAAAGTCAATCAATTTTTATGTGTTGTTTATTTTTATGTGTTGTTTAACTGCTGAGGGGCATCGACTCGACAACCTTCCGGTTCTTTCAATGACCTGGCGTCCTTGCACTGATTTGTGTTTTTTCTAGCTGAATATTAATTATCGCCAAATAAAATCAACTCAACTTTATGAGGAAATCTGGTACATAGGCAATAGGCATGATAATGGAAGTGGACACCTGCAACAGTCGGGACTTCATGCATACAGATGGCCTTTCTCACTCACTACATTTGCCAGAAAAAATATATTTTTAACATGTACTCTGTAAAAACTGATGTACCTTCATTTGTGACTGCTTGTGAACAATATGTCCGTCGATATATCTAACAATGAAATAGTTGGGGCTTGGGAGAAATATAGAGCTTAACTTTATTGTTTGTAGTTTGTCTATCATCTTCCACTGCATGAAAACATGTTTGAAGTGCTATGCATAGAGATGGATGCAGCAAACTACCCCAGGTGCAAATGTATGCTTATTGGTTGTGTTTGAAAAAATTCATTTCCAGTTGAAAAACAAGACTAGAGAGTACAAAATGAACAAGGACTGCACTTTCTACTGATAATTTTGATAAGCTTGATATGGTTGAATTAGCATGCATGTTTTTTCACTAACACTCAATAAACCATCAATTTTATTTTTGCTTTGAATTGTCCTTGAATAGACCTTTCAGATGAGGCACCACACATCATCCTACCTTCAGAGCTCCTCGAGATATTGGCTGTTGAAAATGATGCCATGCATGAGTGATCATAACAGGTGCTGCTAATCAATCTTGGTTCNAAGGTCAACCAAGGTGACCTCGGGGTCAGTATCTGGGAATGAGGTCAAGTATATTATGCTCAACCATACTCAGAGGATTGNCTGTCTTAAACCATACAGAAGTGGAATTACAGGACTTCAAAGTTGATCATAACAAATTCCTCATGCTGTTATGCTTGAGTGAGTACAGAAATAGGCAAATTTCAAATGCTTGTAACTTCGGCTATGGTGGTGCGATTTTCAAAAAAATTGATTCATTCCGATCAGGAGAAAAAGTTCTATAAGCCTATCAAATTTCAACGAAATCTGAGATGGTGGGTTGCATTTTGTCATTTTTTTAATCACTTGACATGGAATGGCCATATAATGGATATGCCAAGACTGTCCTGATACGGTCGGGAAAAGACAACATGATTCATTAAACATGGACAGAAAAAAGATATTGTATGGGGCAAGAAGAGAAACATGACCTCAATCAGAGCACAAGTTAATAACTGATAGTAAAACTTCTTCAATGAACAAAGCATAATATGTCTATCCCTAGAGGAAAAGCACTAGAGTTGGTTAATCCAGATAACAGTCAACCGAGATTATTTTTGCTATCTGATATGCAGATATTTTTCTGTTGGTTAAGCTGATAAAAAAGTAATGTTACTAATGCGTTTTATGCTTTTTTTAACAACCAGCCTATCTTCAAACCCTCTGTGAAGCTCGGCTTACTATCCCGTCACTTCTGTGGAAGCAAAACGGGCAATCAATGCTTGTGAACTAACCTTGAACTCGTTTACATGACTCCACAATCGATGTATTGTGCTCAGTGGCATAACAAAGCTAAGTGTTGCCTAGTGCCGATCATGAATGTGCCTCCTGTTCCACCATTCTAATTTGCTTACAATATTAAAAATTAAAGAACATCATGTTTTGTGCTTGACAAAGATGCATGAACATCAAAATCAAGCAATCTGAAACAGAATGTGTCTTGTTTTTCATTCTCAATTATGGGTCTTGCTTTTTCTGCCCATTCGCCATTCTTCATCATTTGCTCTTTCTATTTTCTCTACATTCTAGGCTAGGGATTAAAAAAAGACATATGCGTTGTTGCGTGGCCCAATTAGAGTGTGTATGGTGGGATACCTATTCTACAGATTAACATTTCTGTACAATATGTTTACATTGCATGTAGCATCCCATCTTTAACATAAACGAAGTACTGTACTTTTCAGGCCATAAGGTGCATCGGATAAAAAGGCATAGTATTAACGATTGAATGCTTTATTCTGTTTTCATACACAAGGCGCACTGGATTATAAGTCGTTAAATGAAGCAAAACTCATATAAGGTTTTGATCATGTAGATTTCATACAAGGGAGTTTAATCTGTTACACATGCCTAATCTGCTAGACAATAGAATAAACTAAAAGCTGTGAACATGTGTGTTCAGTCAGTTTAATTATAGGCTTGAAAAAGGTTTGTATAAGATGTCTCCAAAAAGCTGTGAACGTGTTTGATTCTGTGTGCACCAAAGTAGTCTGGAGCCATGTGAAGTAATATAATCTGTGCTTCAACCTTAGCACTTTCGCAGCCGGTTTAAATCAAGCTCTTTGCACGAAAACAGCCGGATCGTACGTGGCTTTGCACGGGAATTTCTCTGGTCCGGTAAGCGGTACAGACCCGGTCAAAAGCTCAAAAGACTCAGCAAGTCTTGTAGTTTGCACTTAAAAAAAATTTTTTAGTTCGGGGGTGCGGATTTTTTGTGTGACGTCATAACCCAAACCGTTAGATGGTAGCATTTTGCTGAAGTTTTTCTTGGAAACTAGGTTACAATCCAAGTCTTTTGGTACTTTGGATGACCTGCTGGGGTTTCGGGTTCAAAGTTATGATCTGAAGTAATAAAAATATTTGACTAGCCACAGTTCGTGTGTTTTTAGCTTTTCGTGTGTTTTTCTTTACTTGTTTTCAAGTGCCAATATTTCACCTGTAAGATTTGTTTTACATTTACAGGACTGATGATGCGTTGGAAAAAACGAAACTAGTTTCCCCGTCAATAAACTGTGAATGATTTACTTGCCGCCATCTTTGTGGCCTTTAACTATGAAAAATAGCTACGCTTGCAAGTTTCAATCGTCGCTGAAGAATGAAAGCACAAAGCAGGCAGATTCCTCAGAAGCTTGCCTCAAGGCTAAAGTTTGTTTACTGAAATATTTGACTAATTAGTCAATTAGATAATTAATTAATTTGTTTATTTTAGATCATAACTTTTGAACTAGAAATGCTAGAAAGTTGATCAAAGACTCAAAAGACTCAGACTCAAACCTAGTTTCTAGAGATCGACTGATATGGCTTTTTTCGGGCCGATGCCGATATATCTGCCATTCATGGACCAATATTTTCAAAATTTTTAAATATTTTTCTGCTCCAATATCAAAAATATAATCTATTCTGTTCCCTACCTTTTTTTCAAAAACTTCAAAAATCAAGATTTATGAGTTAGAATTTTCAAATTATAGCAATTTCAATATTTTGCTATGATTTTTAATTAATCGGATTAATGATGATGGCTTTGTTTTGGCTACGATGGCCGATGTGTGCTCCATGGTTTATCTAGTCTGCTTGTTTATGAAAACGCACCTGCTAACGTTGTTGCAAGATAACCTGTCTTGACTTGCTTTGTTATGCCTTCTTGAGCAAATTGTCTGGTTGTGTGAGGAATATAACAGCGTTTTGCCAATGCCTACAATTGGCCGTTGTAGCCGGTACCAATATATCGGCAAAACCTAAATATCGGCCAATTATATCAACCAGGCCAATATATTGGTCTATCTCTACCACTTTCTAATGAAAACTTCAGCAAAATACTTTGGCATAGCGGTTGGGCCTTAGGCCAGGTAACATGAGCCAAAATGGACTAAAAACTACTTCACTCACGACGTCACTCACAAAAAATCTGCAACCTCCGACCAAAAATTTGAGTGCAGACTAGGTGGCTGGCCGATCCATTTGAGCACTTGAACAGCTCTCTAGCGCAATCGGTGGAGGAGCTATGGCGTTGGTAAGGCAACCGACAACTGCTGGTTTCAGGCTGATTTTAAAGTATGAACATATCGCACCACGGCTCTCAAAGTGTTAGGTTAGGCATGTGCGAGCTGCTCACATAACCACATGCACTGCTCATTGCAATTGTTGTTGGTTTATTATGTAACACGATGTTCTGTTTACAAAAAGATCATTGTGGCTTTAGATGCATACGAAAGCCTCCGTTAAGAAAGTGGATAAAACTGTCACGTGGCTAACAACAGTTTTCAAAATCAAACATACGCAGCACTCACGGTTAAGCTGTAACTAGCAATTAAATAAGTAGCACCTTTTACCACATAAGATTGGTTCTAGGCGAGAAAGCACAACCAGATTCATACATTAGGTGCAGGGTTGCCAGATTGGCTTTTTTGATGCCAAATTTCACAAATTTGGCTTTTTTTAGAGGTTGTTGGCGTTAAAAAAAATTGTTTGGCTTTTTGGCTTTTTTTTCTTCAATATTTGGCTTTTTTTGGAGGCAGTTCGCACATGCTATCAGACTGGTGTCTTGGTTTTTTAATAAAGATCTTGCTGAAAAGTGTTATAATTATAGGCTTTCTTAGACAGTGCTTTGTGTGTATTTTCTGTTCAAACATGTTGCCTTACCCGTTATACATCATAAACTAATGCAATTCATTGTTGTGTCATCCTCAAAGTGGAAGAGCAGTTGTGACAAAGGGCAGATACACAATAGTAATGGGAAGACATTTCTTTAGTTGAAGAACTAGAAGGCCAGTGATTGTTCAGAAAATGCATATTGCAAGTTATGCCACACTAGAATTATACCAAGGCACAGCAGTCAGTAACTTGATGAATCATGAAAAAACCTAAAAACATAGGAGGAAAGTTCCACCAGCAGGACAAACCTCATGAGGCAAGCCAAACAGGGTAAAAAAAAGCCAAATTGTTAAAACCATGAAATTTTTGCCTTTTCCATGTGTTACCATATTTTCTCCAAGGTGGTCAACAAAGCGAATAGCACTGCCTTTAAAGTATTAGACTTCAAGCAGCAAAAATGATATGATGCACTGAAAGTGGATGAATTTCAGATAGCTGTGAGCATAATCTGTCACAGTGCTATTCGCTTTGTTGACCACCTTGGAGAAAGCATGGCAACACATGGAAAAGGCAGAAATTTCATGGTTTTTGACAATTTGGCTTTTTTTACCCCGTTTGGCTTTTTTCTGGACATGGTTTGGCTTTTTTTCTCAAAAGATGTCTGGCAACCCTGGCCCAGCCTTCACAAACGCACTCGCGTTCGCAATTCTTGACTTGCTGCTGTGCTGTATGAAAATGGTGTGTTTTTTTACAAGTTCATTATTTAATGCCTGATGACCGCCTTGAAAGGAAAAGGAAAGGCAGCAGTAAAAATAGGAATGCAATATGGAAAACTTATTTACTGTTTCAATATTTTACAAGCCTCCAAAATGAAAACGAAAAGCCTGTTTCAGGGCTATTGAAGAAGCGGCTTGCCTACGCACTTACGCACTAGGCCAAAGGAAGCTCCCAGTAGCTTTCGTGCTACTACGGATGTTATGCTTAGCGCGTCGCATGTAGCAGTTACCGCGCTGCTACACTATTGCCAGTGCAGTGCGTGAGTCCGCAGTTTGTCTGCATCGTAGTTTTGCAACATAAAAGTGAGTGGATGCAGTGGCGTAGCTTGCCGCTCCTGGATTTGCCGATTCGACCGCCCCAACCCCATTTCTATGCTGGTCAGCACAGCATTACTGCTAAAATATTTTTATGAACGTTGGTCGCAGTGCAAAAATTCAAATGCCTGTTATGTATGCTGATGACAGAAGAATGCCATTGCAAGAAGTGAATTTCAACCGGCTTACTAACTTTCTGTAAAGCGCGATATGCAATAGAAGCTTGACGAACTAATAATATCACATTTCGTGAAATAGGAGTGAAAAGATATCAGAGAGTTCGGAAGATTCCACTGCATGAACGCCTGCAAGATTGAGCGAGTGATTCCAACAAATAATATATATTGCTTTTGAATTTATCTTATTTATTCTGCGTTGTGCTCCAGAATGGATTCCTGATGTTACGGAAGCATTGTCATAAGCTTGACTTCTGCACGTCATCACGTCCAAGTCAATTGCATGAAGCTAATTGAGAATAGAATTAGTGATTTATTCGGCCGTTTTCACGTGAATTGGGAAGAAAAGCAGCCTCCCTTATTTGTGCTTCACTTTCCTCAACTTTTACGTATCTTAGAAAAAAGCCATCTGATCGGTATAAGACACATCAGGAGTACTGTCGAGTAAGATTGAGAAGTATCTTGCTTCCTTTATTTCTATTAAAATAGGATTTTTCACTTTTCTTCCTAGACATTAAATCAACTGGTATTGTATAGTCGGAGAAAGGTATGTTGACATGCGTTTTTTTGATACTTAAATATCAGAAAGATGTTCGTTCATGACAGAATTATATTTGGCAATAAGCTTCACAGTTTCAAGAAAGGTACCTTGTTTTATGAATGAAAGTTTTCACGATGGCCACGAAAAGAAAGATTTTGCTTGCTTAGGAAAAAGATAACATCAATTATAATACGACTAATGGCTCTCCATTTTTTTGTTCTTTATCCATGATATCCTGTATCCCTTTACCAATTACTTGGTGGTTGTGAAGTCGCAGTGTGAGCTCATACCATTTGTTTAAGCAAATCATTTTCCGATTGAAATAACTTGTAACAGAAGAAGCGGCTTGCCTGCGCACTTACGCATTGGGCCAAAGGAAGCTCCCAGTAGCTTTCGTGCTACTAGGGATGTTATGCTTAGCGCGTCGCATGTAGCAGCTAGCGCGCTGCTACACTATTGCTAGTGCAGTGCGTGAGTCCGCAGTTTGTCTGCATCGTAGTTTTGCAACATAAAAGTGAGTGGATGCAGTGGCGTAGCTTGCCGCCCCTGGATTTTGCCGATTCGGCCGACTCAACCCCATTTCTATGCTGGTCAGCACAGCATTACTGCTAAAATATTTTTATGAACGTTGGTCGCAGTGCAAAAATTCAAATGCCTGTTATGTACGCTGATGACAGAAGAATGCCATTGCAATAAGTGAATTTCACCCGGCTTACTAACTTTCTGTAAAGCGCGATATGCAATAGAAGCTTGACGAACTAATAATACCACATTTAATGAAATAGGAGTGAAAAGATATCAGAGAGTTCGGAAGATCCCACTGCATGAACGAAATAATGCTGAATCGATTATTTTTTAATATATCAAAACATGATCTCAGAACCTTCTAACCGTTTTACAGCGTCTCTTTGAAAACATTTCGGTGACAGGCAACTCACAATTTTTTTCTCACTGTCTCCTACTTATACATAACTCGAAACATCGACTGGAAAGGTCCTTCTTTATTCCGATATCTTTCTAATCCAGATTTTACTATCTCAACTCTTATGCCATGGTTTATTGTTTCTAGCCAGCTAGCTACATGACACATCATTCGGTAAAGTTGTTATATCATCGTTTCCAACTTCGGCTATATATGGTTTACTCATATTCTCTCAACATCTACTTCTTCATTATTTCTAATTTGGCCAGGAGTTGTTTTTTCCTCAACTTCCGATAATGATTTACTGGTGGTGGCACTGCTAACCTCGTGCATTTCGTTTGGTGAAACAGCGTCCGAAGAGATGTTCACGAACTTCAAAATGGCGTCCTCATTCATTTTCAATTCATCTTCCCTAATACAACTTCTCTCTTTTCTCTGAAAGAACATTTACTTTCTTTCGCTTACTTCATTTTTAGGTAAAATTTAACATAACTGAACGTTGTTTCAACTGGAAATCAAAAGCTTAATCTACTTCGTGCACTCTACTCGCAAATACCGAACAAC